>Ga0080013_1000268_pt1 | contig 71332 bp, 115 predicted proteins | sample ETNvirenome_6_85_FD_69236 | JGI IMG/M metagenome (GOLD analysis project Ga0080013, IMG submission 69236) | Marine viral communities from the Pacific Ocean - ETNP_6_85 (SPADES assembly) (version 2) | ecosystem: Environmental > Aquatic > Marine > Oceanic | place: Pacific Ocean | collected 2013-06-19
TGAAACCCAAAACAAACTTTCAACAGAGGTAGAATTAATGTCTAAAGACTTAACTGAGAACACAGAATTCCGTATAAAATGGCCCCGGGGCCAGCTGGGCAGTTTACCCGCAGATTCTGAGCAGTTTATGATGATCGAGGATCTTTACAAAACCACAGATAAGTTAAACATTCATATTGAAAATATGGCTTTAAATAAAGTAAACATAGAATTTTTAAGAAAACAAATGGATAAAGTTTTAGAAGATATAGAAAAACTAAAAGATGCTAATAGAGAAATGCATTATAGAAATGGAAAAGGAGCACACTAATTGGAAACTGTCGTAGCATTATTAATGTTTATAAATTTTGAGATCAAGGAACATCGTATCCAACCCTCGATGGCCCAATGCTTACGCGGGAAACGCGAAGCGGAGAGAACCTATTCTGATACAGTCTCTTATAAATGTATTAAGACTCAAGCTGAAGTCGAGATTAACAACGACGGCTCAAAATCAATCAAAAAAATTGTCTTAAAATAATGCAACTTTCTAAAAATTTCAGCTTAGCTGAATTAACCAAATCACAAACAGCCGAACGTATGGGATTAGATAATAACCCCAGTGAAGATGAAACAGAAAATTTAAGATTACTCTGTGAAAGAGTTTTACAACCGGTTCGAGATCATTTTAACAAAGTGGTTACCATTTCGTCGGGCTACCGGAATGAAATTTTGTCAGCTAAAATCGGCAGCAGCAGGACGAGTCAGCATTGCGCTGGAGAAGCGGCGGACTTCGAAATCTTTGGTACACCCAATAATGAGGTCAGTGACTGGATTAAGGAAAACTTGATGTTTGACCAGCTCATTTTAGAATTTTGGACGCCGGGGCAGCCCAACTCGGGATGGGTGCACGTCTCATATAAAAAAGAAATCAATAGTAATAGAAAAGAATATCTTATGGCTATTAAAGATCCGGAGTCCGGTAAAACATCTTATAAACCAATTATGGGTCTTTCTACAGATAGGTACGCGAAATAATGGCTATTACAAGATCTCAAATTCCTAAAGAATTAGAACCTGGTTTAGGTCGAAATTGGAAGCGTGATCCTTATGGAAAATTGCTTGAATCTAGACTGTACCGAAACAAAGTGATAAACTCAAAGAAGTTGTACAACCGAAAAAGGCTGAAACAACATAAAGTTTAAAGTAGGCAATGGGGCCCCAATATGGCAGAAAAAAAGAAGATTAAATCTCCGTTAAAAAAGAAGAACTTTATAAGTTCTCTTTTGCAGGATAGTACCATAGGCGGCGGTGTAGGCGTTCAAGATACTGAATATGAAACCATACCTAGCGCTAACATAAGTTTGACTAAAGGAAACACCACGGTTGGAGCAAGTCTTGAAAAAGGATTTAGTAAAATAGATAAACAAAATATTAATAGTCAAATAGGTTTAAATTTTATTAAAGAGACTGACTCCGGACATATTGGAGCAGAAGCATTAAAAAGTGGTAAAAATAAATATTTTGGATTTACTTTTAGTAAAAAATTAAAAAAGAAAAAAACAGGTGGTCATATGATAGGAAAAGGCCACGACTATATACAGGATTTATTATAATGCCGTTTAGATCAGTGAAACAAAGAAAATTTTTATGGGCTAATCACCCGGACATCGCTAGACGATGGACGGAAGAACATGGTAGTACCCCTCAAAAAGCGGCACACGGTAAATTAGTAAGTTCAGATTATAATGGAACTTATATTGAAGGAACATTAGCAGGCGTTAAAGTGTCTAATCCTTCGTACAGAAAATATTACAAAGGAATGTTATCATGAGTAAGAAAAAAGATAAAAAATGGATTCAAAAAGCAAGTGCTTCAATTAAAAAAAGAGGTACTAAAGGCGTTTGTACCGGTCCTAAATTTGGTGGACCAAGTTGTCCCCCAGGATCAAGACGTTACAACCTAGCGAAAGTATTTAGAGGAATGGCAAGAAAAAGAAAAAACGCAGCAGAAGGAGCTATGATTAAAGCTAATACAGGACAACTGGTTAGAGAAAGAACAAGAGGCACAGGAGCAGCGGTTACAGGAGATACCCATGTTGTTATGAAAGGCATGGACGCAGCTCAAACAGGAAAATTAATTCAAGTTCCTACAAGAGGATCAGGAGCAGCCGTTACAGGTAATCAACACTATGTAATGGAAGGTATGGACGCAGCCAAACATGGTAAAATAATTAAAGCTAAAACAGGAGTGTCAGCACCTGTTTATCCAGGTGTAAAAACAGGAACGTCTTATACATCCCCAGGTTGGATAAATAGAAATTTAAATAAAATAAAAGATATGATGAAGGTTGGAACAAAAACTACTGCAATGAGTGCAGGTGCTATTAATCCTAGCAAATGGACAAGTAAAATTCCTAAACCTTCTCAATTAAAAACTTTAATGAAAGCTGGAGGTAAAAGAAGTGTAGCTTTAGCAGGTGGACCAATTGGTTTAGGTATGTATGCTGGAACGATGGGAGCTAAAGCAGCCGTTACGCATGCTTTTAAAGGTTATAAAAAAGATGGTAAATGGACAAAAGAAGGAATGAAAAGATTAGAATCAGAAGCTCGTAAAAGAGAAGCTTTACTGAAGAAAAGAAATAAAGCAAGAGGATATAAAGGCGGCGCGGAAATAATTGCGCCTGATTATATGCATGTGATAAGACCCAAACCAACATCAGGCGGAACGGTCCTAGAACAAAAACCACTTAACGATTATACTAAAGACTTAATATAGGAGGAAAAACCATGGGAATGAAGAATTACGCTAAATCATCGATTGCACCTAGATTTGCAACGCGAGCTCAAATGGAAATTAATAGAGCTGGCGCTAGAGTTGCAGATATGGAAAAGATGAAAAAAGGCGGCGAAAAAAAATCCAAAAAGAAAAAATAATGTATAATGGCTACATCAGGAACTACAGCATTCAATCTAACGATAGACGAACTTGTCGAAGAGGCATATGAGCGTTGTGGGATCCGTACGGCTAGTGGGTATGATCTTAAAACCGGTCGACGTAGTCTAAATCTTTTACTTCAAGAATGGAATAATAGAGGCATTAATCTATGGAAAGTAGAATTGGTGGCTCAAGCTTTAACCGCGGGAACTAGCCGATATGTTTCAGAAGCAGGCACGAACGATATTATGGAAGCCTATATTTCTAATAATGGAACATTAATTAATAATACTACTTCTTCTAACGATATCGCTTTAACAAAAATTGATCGATCGGCTTATGCAGCACTATCAGGAAAAGGAACTCAAAGTCAACCTTCTCAATATTTTATAGATCGTCAAACTTTACCGGTAATTTATTTATATCCCAATCCGGATGCAAGTACCTACACGCATCTCAAATACTATGCAATTAAACGAATTGAAGATGCGGGAGCTTATACCAATGATCCGGATGCACCTTTTAGATTTTTACCTGCTATGTGTGCAGGCTTAGCTTATTTTCTTTCTCAAAAAAGAGCGATTGAAAGAACCGAAGCATTAAAATTATTTTATGAAGATTCATTACAACGAGCCTTAACGGAAGATGGTTCTAGAACCAGTGCTTATATTACACCACAGGCTTATTATCCAACGGTGAGCTAAAATGGGAACATGGGCAACAGGAAAATATGCATTAATGATTTCGGATCGCTCCGGAATGGCTTTTCCTTATCGAGAAATGGTAAGGGAGTGGAATGGATCCTGGGTACACACAACTGAATTTGAAAAAAAACAACCACAACTTTTAACTTATTATCATCAAGCGGATGCAGTAGCTTTACGTCATCCTAAACCACAGAAAAAATCAGGGATCATTGTTACCCTTGATCCGGCTTTATGGTGGACAATAGGAACTCCGGGAAGTATGGCAGTGCCTCCAACAGCGAATGAACAAAACATTAAACGAGTGGCTAAAACGGCTCTTGGGAAAGTGAGTGTAGTTACGACATGACGTATTCTGAATTAATAGCTAAAATTAGAAATTATACGGAAGTGGATAGTACCGTTTTAAGTGATAGTATTTGTGATGGATTTATTCGAGATGCCGAATTAAGAATTTTTAGAGAAGTCGATGCTGATTATTCAAGAAAATTTGCGACCTCTTCTTTTGTGGCGGATAATCGATACGTTTTATTACCCAGTGATTGTTTAATCGTAAGATCGGTACAACATATTTCAAGTGGTACTAGAACTTTTTTACAGGAAAGAGATACGAGCTTTTTTTCAGAGTATAATCCCGCAGATGCAACTGGAACACCTAAATATTGGGGTCATTGGCATAAGACTAATGACAATTTTTATATTGTAGTAGCCCCAGTTCCATCAGCAGCGGATACTTGCCAGGTTAATTATGTGAGAGTCCCTCCACATTTATACTCCTCGGCAACACCAGGAGCAGTACCTGAAACAATGACATCAACTTTTTTAAGTCAAAATGCTCCTAATGCTTTACTCTTTGCATGTCTTATAGAAGCCTATGGATATTTAAAAGGTTCTATGGATATGTACAAGTTGTATGAAAGCAAGTATAATCAAGTGATACAAACCTTTGCATTAGAGCAAATGGGTAGAAAACGTAGGGGAGAGTATACGGATGGTACTCCACGAGTAGTTATTCCGTCGCCTTCTCCTAGTTAAAAATTAATTTTTGGAGGAATATAATATATGGCAATTTCACAAGCAGTGTGCAACTCATTTAAAAAACAACTTTTGGATGGCGCACATGATTTTGATACAGGGGGTAGTACATTTAAATTAGCAATGTATACTTCTGCAGCAAATTTAAGTGCTGCAACAACAGCTTACACAACGACTTCAGAAGTCGGAGATTCGGGAGCTTATGCTGCCGGAGGCGGAGTTTTACAATCACAACAAACCTCAGTAGCAAGCGGAGTAGCAATTGTAGATTTTGCAAACTTGTCGTTTACGGGAGTAACCATTACGGCAAGAGGTGCATTAATTTATAATTCAAATGCGAATAAACAAGCTGTGGCAGTATTGGATTTTGGCTCAGATAAAACGGCGACTTCGGGGACATTCACAATACAATTCCCAAGCTTTACAACTTCGGCTGCGATACTGAGAATATCTTAATAAGGAGTTAGCTTGCTATGGCGAGTAAAACCTATACGGTCACCGTAGCAAGTGGGCAACGTTATCTTGTTGCCGGCACAGGAAACGTCTATTATCGAGACGGTTCACGCGGAACAACTGCTTCCGATTTTACAACAACGTGGCTCGCAGGAGCCACGTTACGTTTTGACTTAAGCGATAGCTCCAACGATGGTCATCCTTTAATTTTTTCAAGCAGTAATTCTACTATCCTGGGTACTTTCAGAGCAGGAGTTATTCATACTGGTGTTACCTATTATTTAGATGGAGAGGTCGGATACGCCGATTGGTTGACTCCTTCTACCTATGATAATGCTACGGTTCGATATATTGAAATCGCACCTGCGAGTTCTCCCACGAATTTTTATTGGGGATGTTATATTCATGGAATTGGAATGGGAGGTCCTTTTGATCTCGAAACCGATGTCTTTGGTGCCGGAATGTGGGGCCATGGAGGTTGGGGCAATCAAGATGATTCTTCAGTTACCCTAACTCAACTTGATGCTTTAACTATTTCTATAGATGATGTAACAGCTAAATCTTCATCCGGCTGGGGTCGAGGAGATTGGGGTGAACAAAATTGGGGTCAACCTGATGAATCGACTGAACTAACCGGACAAGAACTTTCTTCAGCTATTGCAAGTGTAAGCATTGATGGAGAAATTAATACGGGTTGGGGTCGATCTACCTGGGGCGGAGATGCCTGGGGTATCGAAGGAGATATTTTAGCTACTGGTCAATCGTTAACTTTAAGTCTTGCCTCTGTTTCTGTAACTGCAGAAGTTAAAAGTGGTTGGGGAAGAGGACAATGGGGTGAACAAGTTTGGGGTGATGCCGATGAAGCAGCAGCTCCGACAGGTCAAACTTTAACATTAAGTCAAGCTAGCGTCACTGTAGATGCTGAAGTGAACGAAGGTTGGGGAAGATCTACCTGGGGTACAAATGCGTGGGGTATTTTTGGTACGCTTCAAGCAACAGGTCAAGAATTAACTACAAGTTTAGCCAGCGTTAGTATTAGTGCTGAAGTTAACAAAGGCTGGGGCCGATCAACTTGGGGTTCTGATGTATGGGGTGATGCCGAAATTACGGTTGCCTCAGTGAGTGGTTTAAGTTTATTATCATTATCTCAAGGCACTATAACAGCTGTTATTACAGATGTGCATGTTACTGCGCTGCCAAGCGGAGTTAATGCAACCACAGTCATAGCAAGTGTTACTGCGGATGCCGAAGTCAATACTGGATGGGGTCGTTTAACCTGGGGTGAAGGTGGCTGGGGAGGAGGCCTAATTACTTCCGTTACAGGAGTTTCTGCAACGTTAGCATTAGGTAATGAATCTACTCTTTCTAACGCCAAAGTTAATCTTACAGGACTAGCGCTTTCCGAAATCGTTGCAGCTGTAGTTGTCGCAGGGTCAAGTGTTGATCCTACTATTACAGGTCTAAGTCTAACTACGACTACTGGAACTATTACTGAAAATATATGGACTGAAATTGATCCAAATGTAAGCATGGTATGGACAGAGATAGCGGCATAACGTAAAATACACTAAAGAATAAATAAATAAATAGGGAGTTTTAAATTATGCCTTCAAGTTATTCGAGTGGTCTTTCACTAGAACTAATGGTAACGGGTGAAAAATCCGGCCTTTGGGGTGATATTACAAATACAAACTTGAAACTTATTCAACAAGGTCTTGTTGGATATACTGGAGTTACTCTAAATGCAACGACAGGGGCAACCCTAGCCGTTAGTGATGGTTCTTTATCTAATGGAAGAAATCACAACCTTAATTTAGGTGGAACTCTTACTTCAAGTGTAAACGTAACTATTCCTGATGGAATGGCAACTAAAGTAGTGAAGAATGCTACTTCAGGTGCATATCAAGTTACATTTAAAACAGCAGCTGGAACAGGAACAACATGGAGCACTACAGATAAAGGACATAAAATTCTTTATTCTGATGGCAACAACGTTGTTGATGTCTTAGCGGCTTGTTCACAAATTAATTTACCAAATCAAAATGAAGTTAGATTTGAAGATACAACAGGAAATCAATATGTGGGGTTAAGAGCTCCAGGTACAGTTTCCTCTAGTTTAACCTTCGATCTTCCTTCTTCTGATGGAGCGAAAAGTGGATGCTATTTGCAAACCGATGCCTCTAAAGGGTTATCGTTTTCAACTTTTATTCCAGCATCAACAGGTAAATCTATTGCTATGGCAATGGTTTTCGGTTAATTTTTAATTTATAGAGGAGATAAATCATGGCGGCACCAAATATAGTGAATGTATCAGGCATTGTAGGGAAAACAGAAACGTTTTCTCTTAGTGCAACTGTTGGTACATCATTAGTTATTAACGCAGCAGCATCAAATTACGTGTACAAAATCAATAGTATTGTTGTAGCAAATATTACAACAACTACGCATACAGTTACTATGCAGATTGATGACAGTACAAACACACGTAAAATAGCAAGTACAATTTCTGTACCGGCTAATGCAGCATTAGTTGTAAGCGACAAAAACACTTCATTCTACCTTGAAGAAGGTATGACTCTTGAAGGTGGCGCAGACGTAGCTTCTAAACTAGATGCAACCGTTGCGTATGATACGATAATTGACTAATTAAACAAGGACAGTAAATGCTAGGATCTAACGGAGGAATTATTGGCCCTGAAAACGCTCCTACTACAACGGTAGCGAGTGGAGTATGGACTATTGGAGAAGTTTTCAGTCATGTCTTAGCAGGTAACTGGCCAACATAGGAGATAAACAATGCCTTATAATCAAGGTGGAGTTATTGGAAAAAATAATCCAACAGCAGCTGGACCAGGAACTACTTCTGAAAAAATTACAAGTTTTCCAGCTTCAGGAACCTTTACATCTCAAGCCGGTCAAACCGCAGCTGATATTTTTTTATTAGCTGGTGGGGGATCAGGGCTATCAGGTGGAGGCGGAGCTGGCGGAGGCGGAGCTGGCGGAGCAGTTAAAGTTCCAGCCCATCCTATTTCTCCTAATACAGCTTATCCTATTCAAATCGGAGCCGGAGGAATTTATCCTTCTCCTCAAAATACAGGTGGAGATACAACAGGATTTAGTTTAACTGCTAAAGGCGGAGGCGCGGGACAACGTGGACCGGGCGGCTGCGGTGGCGGTGGACAAGAATCAGATAATCCTGCTGGACCAGCAACACAACCTTCTCAACCAGGAGTCTCAGGAAGTTCAGGAATGGGAAATCCAGGTGGAGTTGGTGGCCCCCAAGCGCGTGGCGCTGGCGGTGGCGGAATCGGAGGATCAGGAAATCCCGGCGGAGGTAGTATGGCCGGTGGACCAGGATCACCAATTGATTATGGTAGTCCAACAGCTTCTCCATCAGGTACAACTTATGGCGGTGGCGGCGGTGGCTGTGCAAATGCACGTCAAGGCGGCCCTCATGCACCAGGCGGTGGTGGTGGTGGCGGCGCGGGAGACGCGGGCGCAACTCAAAATACACCGAATGACGGAGTGCAAGGACTTGGAGCAGGCGGAGGATCAGCTTATGCCAACCAAGGAGTTGGTGATGGCGGCGATGGTTTTGCCGTTGTCAGAGAACAAGCGGTTTATTTTCAAGGAAGTGGGACAGGAATGTTTAGATTAAGAACAGTCTATGATAGAATTGTAGGCGGAACATGGCCGAGTTAGGAGAATAAATGGCAAAATATTTTGCAGAAATTGATAGTAATCATTTAGTTATAAATACAGTGGTCTGTCCGGATCATGCGGATGAAAATTGGTGTGGTCAAAATATAAAATTTCCTAGTGGAGGTTCTTATTATAAAGAATACTCTACAGCAAAACCTCCAGCTTTTAGAAAACGAACTGCTAATAAAGGAGCAACCTATGATTCAAGTACAGATACTTTTATCAATGCTCAACCTTATACTTCCTGGATAAAGGATGCCGATAATAATTGGAAAGCTCCTATAGATTATCCTACTATTTTAACCTATGACAAAGACGGAGAAGATACTAAATACGAAATTGCATGGGATGAAAATTTAGGTACATGGAAAGCTTATACCGTTGGCGCTATACCCGGAGGACCTTACGGGGAACATTATAGCTGGAATGATGGAACGAAAGCATGGGATCTTATCGGTGAACCGATTGTCTCAGGACAAAATTCTCTAGGTCATTTACTTAAAAACATAGATAATGTACGTGGAGAAGCTCTTCAACAACAACACGATCCTTTACCTTCTTAATTGATATAGATCAGTTAATTTTATACCTTCTTTACTTTTCTAATTAAATCATTTATTTTAGAATAAATGAATCTTTCTGAATATTACTGGTGGTTTCAAAAAGTCATCCCACAACATATTTGTGATGATATTCTTAAGTATGGATTAGCACAAAAAAAACAAATTGCTTCTACTTTTAAATATCACAGAGATTTAAGTAAAGCCCCTCTTACTAAAGGGGAATATAAAGATTTAAAAAAAACAAGGGATTCGCATATCGTATGGATGAATGACCCTTGGATTTATAAAGAAATTCACCCTTATGTTCATGAAGCTAATCGAAATGCCGGTTGGAATTTTCAATGGGATTTTACCGAAGCTTGCCAATTTACAACCTACACTAAAGGACAACATTATACATGGCATTGTGATGATTCTTCGCTCCCTTATAATAAACCCCATTGGCCCAACTACCATAAAAAGCGCCGAAAACTTTCTATGACTCTTTTATTATCCGATAGTAAAAATTTTAAAGGGGGAGAATTAGAATTTGATTTTAGAAATTCAGATGGTAAAGAACCTACTATTAAGAAATGCACAGAAGTAAGTGAAAAAGGATCCTTGGTTGTTTTTCCTAGTTTTGTATGGCATCGAGTAAGACCGGTCACTCAAGGGACTCGTCATAGTTTAGTGGCTTGGAATTTAGGATGGCCTTTTCAATGAGTTTTAAAACTGATCATTATAAAATTTTACCGGGAGTCTTAACGAAAGATGTGTCTGAACTGGCTTATCGTTATCTTTTAAATAAAAGAAAAATTGCTCGTTTTTTATTTGACGAGTATTATATTTCTCCCTATTGTACAGAATGGGGAACTTGGACCGATCCGCAAATTCCAAACACTTGGTCTCATTATGCTGATCCTTTAATGGAAACTATTTTAGAAGGTCTTAAACCTTTAATGGAAGAACAATCAGAACTTAAATTATTTGAAACTTATTCCTATGTACGTATTTATAAAAAAGGAGATATTCTTAAACGTCATAAAGATCGTTTTTCCTGTGAAGTATCCACTACCTTAAATTTAGGAGGAGACTCCTGGCCTATTTATTTAGAACCTACTGGAAAAGAAAATGAAAAAGGAATTAAAGTAGATTTGAAGCCTGGAGATATGTTAATGTATAGGGGTTGCGAATTGGAACATTGGAGAGAACCTTTTACTGGCGAAAATTGTGCGCAAGTTTTCTTACATTATAATGATGCTTCTTCTAAAAATGCTGTAAACAATATGTTTGATAAGAGACCCTTTTTAGGTCTACCATCTTACTTCCAATCGTACAAGGTGTTAAAATGACGATATGGCACTTAAAAAAATACCGATAGCCCCGGGCTTTGATAAGCAACAAACAGCCACCCAAGCAGAAGGACGATGGATCGATGGAGACAACGTTCGCTTTCGTTATGGGTCCCCTGAAAAAATTGGTGGATGGAAACAAAATAATGCCGACAAACTCGCAGGAGCAGGGCGCGCAATGCATACCTGGAGTGGATTAGACGGAACTAAATATGCGGTAGTCGGTACTAACAAAACTTTAAATTTATATACTGGGGATACTTTTTACGATATTACCCCTTTAACTAGTACGGTAGCCACGTGTTCTATGAGTTCCACGACTGGCTCCACGACTATTACAATTGATCGTAGCTCTCATGGATTAGAAGAAGGGGATTATATTCTTTTTGATAATGTAACTATTCCAGCTACTACTGATTTTACTAACGCTGATTTTACTTCTAATATTGTTTTTGAAATTCAAGCAAGAAGTAATAACAGCTTTAATGTTGTCATGGCGACAGCAGAAACAGGATCCGGGATGAGTTCCGCAGGAAACGTTGATGTTGAACCTTATGTTAAAATTGGACCTGTAGAGCAGACTTATCAATATGGTTGGGGTACGGCAACCTGGGGATTAAGTACATGGGGAACTGCAAGAGCTTCTTCTTCAGTAACTCTAGCTCCTGGAAGTTGGTCCTTAGATAATTTTGGTGAAAAATTAGTTGCTACAATCCATAACGGACAAACATTTGAATGGAATCCTTCTGCATCTAACCCTCTCGAAACACGAGCCACGGTGGTGTCAGGAGCTCCAACTAAATCTGTCATGACCTTAGTCTCGGATCGGGATCGGCATTTAATTCATTTTGGAACAGAAACCACTATTGGAGATACATCCACCCAAGATAAAATGTATATTCGATTCTCTGACCAGGAAAATATGTCGGATTATACTCCCATATCTACGAACACCGCCGGCACAATGAGACTGGATCAAGGCACACGAATTGTAGGCGCCATTCAAGGAAAAGATTATATTTTAATTGTAACTGATCAGGCTGCATATACTATGCAGTTTGTAGGCCCTCCCTTTACTTTTAGTATTAGACAAGTCGGATCCGGTTGTGGAGCTGTGGGTCAACACTCTTTAGTGTTTGCTAACGGACTTGTATTTTGGATGGGCATCTCAGGAGGATTCTACATGTTTGATGGTACTGTTAAAACATTACCATGTCTTGTAGAAGATTTTGTTTTTAAAACAACAAATGATAATTTAGGATTTAATTTTGAAACAGGAAGCGACATTGTTTATGCCGGTCATAATAATCTTTATGGAGAAGTACATTGGTTTTATCCCAAAAATGGTTCAACACAAATTGATCGTATAGTATCCTTTAATTATGATGCTCGCGTATGGACCACTGGAACTTTAGATAGAACAAGTTGGACAGACGCTAGTGTTTTTGCTCTTCCTCAGGCCACTCGGTACTATGCAAATAATGTACCTACCTTCCCCACAATTAGAGGAGCTTCTAATGGCAGCACAGTTTTATTTGATCAAGAAACAGGTACCGATGAATCACGATTATATTCTACAGGAACAGTCACAACAGCTATTTCATCTTCCATTCGTTCAGGAGATTTTGATTTAGATATTGAGGGAGATGGAGAATTTTATATGAATGTGAGAAGATTTATTCCTGACTTCAAAGAATTAAGTGGAACGGTAAATGTGAGTATTTATTTAAGAAGATTTCCAAATGATACAGCAACCAGTTCTTCATTAGGACCTTTTAAAATCTCCACTTCAACTCAACAAGTCTGGACTCGCGCACGTAGTCGTTTAGCCAGTGTGAAATTAGAGTCCGACAAGACTGGTCAAAGTTGGAGATATGGATTATTTAGATTTGATGCAAACCAGGACGGGAGAAGATAATGGCTAAAATTACTGCTCATATTCCTGAACCCACTGATTCATATGTTGCTTCAAATCAAAGACAAATTCAAGAAGCTTTGCGAACTATGCAAAGTCAATTAAACACTTCATTTCAAAATGATTTGAAAAATGAACAAGAAGCTTTTAACTTATTTATCGCATGACTATACAATATAAAAACGCTCAATTCTCATTAACAAATACCACTTTAACCACGGTATTAACTATTGATAATAAATCAAGAGCCATTATTAAAAATATTCAAACCGCCAATGTGTCTACAGCAAACACCACGGTGACTACTAAACTGTTTGATAATAGCGCAACCACTAATTATATTATTGGTCGTAACGTGCTCTCTTCCGTTTCGACTGTAAATATTGTACAAGGGAATAGTTTAATTTTAGAAGAAAGTGATGCTTTAAAAATGTCCTGTACCAATACGCAAGTGGTCTCAGGAAGTATTGCTTATGCTTTAATTAATCGAACAAACGAGAATGGCTAGAAAGAAGCCATTATTTGGCGTTAATACATATAAGAAAAGAACGCGACGGAAACGGCCTGGACGCCATGCCAAAAGTTACAGTAAGCGTATTCCGAATCGTTCACGTGATAGAGGACAAGGATGAAATATAAAAATATAGATGGAAAAGAGTACCCAGTACAAAACATAGATGGTAATGAAGTACCTGTTATTCCGGCAACCGCTAAAGAAGTTGTTAAGAATAAACGCACAGGAAAAGTGTATGCTTCCAAAACTGAATTTGACAAGGATGTCTCCGACCCACTAACCGATACTAAAAAAGAAGATTTTTCACAAGACGTAGAAATAACAGTTGCATCTTTAAAAGTTTTTGGTAAAACCAAATTATAATGCAACCTTATGGCGGAACTGAAATTCAATTAGACTACTTACGAAAATATGTTCCGAACATGTTTTTTGATGAAGTACAAATTACTACCTCGGTTCCTGAAAAGGAACCCATTCATCCCATGCGTCCCAACATTTTATGGATTAAAAATTCTTATGACCAACCTAATCTAGCTCCTTGGTTTAAAGATCCCAGTAATCATTCTAAGTATCAATGGTATGTATTTAACTCACACTGGAATTATGAAAAATATAGATATTTTTTTAATATTCCTACGAACCAGTGTACGGTAATTAAAAATGGAGTTGATTATAAAGAATTGATTCCTAAAACAACTTTTACATTTAAGCCTCCTATTAAATTAATTTACTTTTCTACACCCTGGAGAGGATTGGATGTCTTATTAAATGTTATGGAAGAGCTCAAGGATCCTGATTTTCAATTAGATGTTTATTCAAGTACCCAAATTTATGGGGATAGCTTTAAGCTTCAAAATGATAATAATTTTGTTTCCTTATACAAAAAAGCAGATGCTTTACCTAATGTAAATTATAAAGGATATTTATCCCATAAAGAATTATTAAAAATTTTACCTACCTATGACATTAATGTTCATCCTTCTACCTGGGAAGAGACTTTTTGTATTAGTGCCATGGAATCTTTAGCAGCAGGTTTACTTTTAATTACCACGGATCTCGGAGCTTTACCCGAAACATGCACAGAATTTCCAGTCTATGTACCTTACACTACTGATAAAACAAAATTAAAAGATCAATTTAGAGATACTTTAAAAGACTTTAAAGGGATTATTCTTAAACAAAATCTAGCGGATGCCTTGCAATTTCAGGTTGAATTTTATAAAAGATATTATGATTGGAAAAATATTGGTCAATTTTGGCAACGATTTTTAATAGGAGCAATTAATGACTTTAGACAAAAAACAAAAAAAACAGCTTGAAGAAACTAAAAAACAACGGGAAGAAGACGTTGCTAAAATTCGTAAAAATGAATCTCTTTTTATAGCTACTCCTGTTCATTCAGAAGTTTCACTTCATTATATGAAATCTTGTTTGGACCTACAAAAAGAATGTTTATTAAATCACACCAGTATTACTTTTCAAATTATGAAAAGTAGTTTAGTTACCCAAGGACGAAACCTTTGTGTCTCTGCTTTCTTAAGTAGCAAAGCGACTCATATGTGTTTTATTGATTCTGATATCGCTTTTAGTCCACGAGCTATTTATAGAATGTTTGCCTCTCCTTATGAAATTTGTTGTGTGCCTTATCCCATGAAAACTACCTATCGAGAAAAATTTATTCATGACTTTAAAAAAAGACCGGATGCTGAAATTGAATCGTTAGGACATATTTTTCCAGTGGAATTACCGAGTACCGATTCTATTAAAATTAAAGATGGATTTTTAGAAATTAACAAAGGACCCGCTGGCTGCATGATGATTAAACGAAGTGCTTTTGAAAAATTAATTAAAGAATATCCTGAATTAACCATTAAACAAAAAACCATGATTAATGGTAAATTAGTTGACAAACCTAATTATTATAATTTTTTTGATACATACTGGAGCAATAAAGATAAAACTTATTTAGGGGAAGATTTTTACTTTTGTAAATTATGGACCAGTATGGGAGGAAAAATGTTTGCTTTGGCTGATGAATCTATTGATCATATTGGAGAATCTATTTTTAGAGGACGTTTATTTGATGAACTCAGTAAAGTCCAAAAAACTAAACCTTCTACCGAACCTGTTAAAAAATTCTATCCTACCACTTAATTTTACTTAAAATTAGACAGGGCTGGGATATTGCGAAGCCCCCTATATATAGGTAAAATAGTAAATACTTAAGTATTTATTATGGATCCATTTACATTAGCTTTGGCCACTTTTGGCATACAGAAACTACGGGGAAAATCATCACGAAGATCCCTACGAGATGCTCTATTAGCCGGAGGAATTGGTCAATTTGCGGGAACTATGGGCATGCCTCATATGCAAGCATTTGGTCAAGGAGCAGCTAATCCTATTCCAGGAGCCACTCTAGGCTCACAATTAAGAAACACTCAAGCAGCTACGATGGCATTGGGCCAACCCAAAACTCCAGCAGCTCCTGCAATAGGAGCTATAGACAGCGGAAGACGCGGAACTACGGCGAGTGCATTAGCTAGACAAAAAGCAAATGTAGTTCCACCGGTTAAACCTAGTGGAGGCATTAAAGGGTGGTGGGACAGTATGGGTCCTGGAGGTAAAATAGGAGTTGGTATGGGTGCTGCAACACTTGCAGGCGGTCTACTAGGAGACGATGAAGAATATAAATTTGATGAAGTCCCTTACAAAGAAGCTTACGAAAAACAAAAAAAATTAACATCAGGATTAAGCAAGCGAGCCACTTATAGCAGCGCGCCTTTATATTCCAGTGAAAATTTATATTCTTATAAAACTGGAGGACTCGCTAGTATACCAATTAAAAAATATGCTCAAGGGGGAGTAAGTTTTATGCCTTCTAAAATGACTCACAACGACAAAGATTATAATAATTATATTCCTGCTCATGGATATATTGAAGATGGTAGTGGAGCAGGTAGCAAAAATAAAGATACTATTCTTGCTCAACTAGCGGATGGAGAATTTGTTTCACGCACAGATGCTATCTTAGGAGCTGGAATTATTGAAGGAGCAAGTCCTAAAGACGAAAAAGAAATGAGAAAAAAAGGAGCTGACTTTTTTTATAAACAACAAGCAAAATTTAAAAGGATTTTTGATTTATTAAATGCTAGCAAAAAAACAACAAATTAAAAAAGAAGTTAATATTTTATATGTCGAACCCAAAGACCTTCATCGTTACTGGTCTTTAGTTCAGTTCATGATTGCTGAAGGATTAAAATTTGATGGTAATCCTATGACTACTAAAGATATACGCGAAAAAATTAACACGGGAGAATATCAATTATTTATGATGTTCGGATCAGATGATGGAGAAAAATATAAAGTCTTTGGATGTTTTGTAACACGAATTCAACAACTTCCTAATTTTAGACAAGTGGAAGTAATACTATTAAAAGGGGAAAAACGAGAGCTATGGCAAGAAGGCGCAGCTCAAACTATTGAAAATTTAGGACATCAGCATGGATGTAAACGGGTTGCCGTATTAGCTCGTCCAGGATGGAAAAATTTCTTAGAACCCTTTGGTTGGAAAATTAAACGTTATTTATATCAGAAGGAGTTAACTAAATGAGTTTTATATTTGGAGGCGGCGGTTCCGGTGGTGGCGGAGGTGGAGCAACCAGCGGCACACAAACAACTGTTGCACGAGAAGCTCCTGAAGTTGAAGCACGGAAACTCGCCCTTTATGATGAAGCTTTAAAACTTGCTCAAGATCCTGTTCAATTACCAGGATATCAAGTTGCACCTCCTACATCGCTGGAACAAACAGGATTTGGATTAGCGGGAACAGGCGTAGGAACTGGAGCTGGAGCTCTTCAAACAGGTTATGGCACAGTGGGAACAGGAGTCGCAGGTCTAGGAACTGCATTACAAGCTCCTTCAACAGCAGGCTTAGCTCCTTATTTTAATCCCTATCAATCTTATGTAACCGATGAAATTAATCGTCAAGCACAAATGGGCCAGCAACAATTATCGGCGGACGCCGTTCAAGCGGGAGCATTTGGAGGAGGTCGACAAGGAGTGGCTCAAGCAGAATTAGAAAATAGAAGACTTTCTCAAATTGGACAAGCACAAGCAGCAGGATTTAGCCAAGCCTTAACAGGATTTCAAAGACAACAACAAATGGGACTTCAAGGTGCACAGATGTATGGTCAATTAGGCCAAACTCAAGCCGGAATGGGACAAACAGCCCAAGGGATGAACCAAGCTGACATTGCTAGTGTGTTACAAGCTGGAGGAATTCAAAGACAATTAGGACAACAAGCGTTAGAAGCCCAACGTATGACAACTTTACAAAGACAGTATGAACCATATCAAAGATTAGAATTTATGAAAGGTTTAATGACTAATCTTCCAACAGGACAGAGTGCTGTTACAGCAACCACGGCTCCCGGAACTAATCCTTTAGCACAAGCTGCAGGAGCAGGGATCGGAGCATATGCTGCTTACAATATAGCTAACAAAGCCACTAGGTAATAATGATATGGATAAAACATTACTTCGCCCATTATTCAGACAGAAGGCAGTTCACGCCCAACAAATAGAAACAGGTGATATTCCTCAACTATGGTTAGGGGGAATTACTGCAGGAATAGCAGGTATTGGTCGGGGAGCGATGGCCGGCTATAGAACCCTGAAAGGAATTCGAGCTGCAAGAGCTGCAGCGGGAGCTCCTATGGGATTTCAACGAGGTATGCAAGCAGCAAAACCAACTTATGAAGCCGGTAAAAGATTTATGGCCAAACCTGGTTCTCAAAAAGGTTTATTAGGTTTAGAAGCGGCCGGTGTTGGAGCTGGTGCTGAAGAAATGAGACGAGCTGCTATGGATAAAGAATCCTTAATAGGAAGCGGACCCGCTACTTATACGGGAGGCCTAGCAATGATGTATCCCGGTGCTGTCTTTGGAGGCAAAACTTTTCCAAAAGCTTTTCCAAAAATTCCAGGCACGGCTACGAGTGCTAAAGTCGCTGGTAAACTAGCTAAAGGACCTGGACCTGTTTTACTCCCTCTAGGATTTGGGGCTTCTTCAATGGTAGAAAGAGGAGCTTACCAAGAAATTAAAGATGAAGAAAAATACAGACTCACCCCTGAGGTTTTAAAAGAATTTCAAGAAAAATTTCAAGAGATTGGTGGGGATAGTTCCACCATCGAAGACAGAATTCAATTAGTTGAATCTTTTAATTTTACCGATGAACAAAAACTTAGAGCTTATGCGGCTTTAGGATTACAGGATAAAGTTGAAGAAACAATTAGTATTATGCAAGGCGCGGAAGCAGTTCCTCCAATAGAAGGAGAAGTAGTCACGGAAGGGGATCCTCCACAAAACATTCAAGGAGAAACTGAAAGTATTGCCCCTGCAAACGTTGTTGACGAAGCAACTATTCCAGTAGAAGCTTTACAACCTGGGGAACAAATTGCTAAAGGAAAAGCAATTATGAATGCTAAAAAATCAGCTGATCAGGAAGTTACAAAATTTACTTTATCTGCACGTGGAAAAGAAGTAGCTAAGGAATTTGCAGATTATAAAGGAGCTTTAGATTCCGTCACAGGAGGGGGAGATAATACCAACTTACTTTTATTAAAAATGGCCTCCGGTTTAATGACTGGAAAATCTACTCAATCAGGATTAGCAGGATTAATGGATGTGGCCGGTCAGGCAATGGGGCCAGCCGTTGATACGGCAATTGCTTTAGGTAGCCAACAAAAAGAATATGATAACACCTTAGCGATGTCTGTGATTAAAAACATGCAAGAAAGAGAAAACTTACTGCTGGAAGCTTCGCTTGAAGGTGCAGGAGGTATGAATATTTTACCGGAACGACAATACGTCAGAGTTAAAACAGACGATTTCTTAGGAGCGGATACTCTTGAAGTAGGTATCGATGATGAGAGTGGACGAAGAGTTACTATTACTCCAGGCAAAGGAGGAGAAGGTTTTTCTTACTTTGAAGGAGAAGGAACTGCTGTTAAACCTGATACAAAACGACAAGCCACTTATAATGCGAGTATGCAAAATGCTGCCATTGGGATTCAAATGGCACGGTTTGTGAGAGCAGCGAGCCCAGCGGTACTAGGTCCTAATGCTTCTGTTGTTCAGTTTCAAGATAATTTGTCCGGGGCTTTAAGTGCTGTAGGAGGTTATTTTGATGGAGGAGATATTCAAAGTATTGAAACCTATAATAAAATTATAGATGATTCTAGAGCTAATGTTATGGGAAATGAAGAAGGTCTTACGCAAGATGAACTTGATGCTCGAGCTAAAGAAGCCGATCAACTAGTTAGCGAATTCGTTGCCAAAGAAGAAAAATTAAAGAAAACTTATAACAAAGCACTCGATGTTGGAGATGAAAAACGATTAGCCTTAGCACGACTAGGTTATATTGAAAATAGAATGGCTTACTTAGTAGCCAATACCTATAAACCCGAAGATCGATTAACAATTAAAGATATTGAAATCGCAGAGCGTAATACTAAAATTATCAAATATTGGACTAATCCACGAAGAATTCAGGACAACTATAAAATCATTGAACAAGACATGAACACCCACTTTGTTCGTAATGCGAAAGCCTATGTAAACATTGGAGGAGGCTCAGCTTCTTTTATTTATTCTAACTATCAAAGTATTCCGATAGTCAGAAGAAACTATCAAAAAAAGAAAGAGGCAGAGGGAAAAGGCGGTGAAACTCCACAAGATGTTTTAAATTATGAAAAAATTTTAGAGAGTATTCAATAACATGGACCCAAAAGTAATAGAAAACCTACAAAAAAAATTGGATGAAAAACAAATTAATCCAAAAGATTTAAATCCGAATCAAAGAAAAGCTCTTGATAAAGCTTTTAGAGAAGGAACTTTAAAAGGTTATAAAAATGTAGGGGAGATGAGAGCTGAACGAGCTAAAGCCGCTGTGGATATTGCTCAAGATATTGAAAGAAAATTAGCCCCTTTAACTCCGCAAAGTAGATTAGGTTTAGGAATTAGAAGAGGAACGATGGTAGCGGCAGGAGATATTATAGGAAGTTTTTATCCTTATGTTAAAGATAGTAAACTGTTACGAAAAGAAGCTTTAAAAGCAGCTATAGGGGGTCAGCGTGTAGGTTATATTCCACGAGTGAGAGGAGTGGAAGGCATTAAAGTTTTTAATGGTTTTAAAAATTTAGTCAAAAATATTGCTCCTGGAGGAGGACCTTTCAAACTTTTTGCAAAAACAGGAAAACTATTAGATAATTTAGTAACCGGATCACGAGCTCTTGCTACCGGCAAAGCGCTTACGAGTCAGGCTTTACGAACAGAATTAAAATCTCAAATACTGGGGGCAACAGGAGCCGCAACAGGATCGGTGGCCTTTGACCTCGCTAATTTTCCAGCTCGTTTTATTACATCAGCCGGAGAAGATCTTTCTAAATTATCTGAAAATGAATTAGATAAAATGTCTCCAGTCGAACGAACTACAACCATGGCCATACGAAACTTTAAAACAGCTTTGCTGTGGAATACATTAGCTTTTGGGGGCATCGGCGCCATGCTGGGCTTAGGAAGAATAGTTCGTAATGGAGTAGGACTTAATCCCAAAAATCTCAAGTTTCAAGAAAATGTAAAAACTATTAACGCTGGTGGAGAGTATGGAGCCGTTCACGGTACTTCAAAAGAACCAGGGGTGTCACAAGCCCTAGCAGGACATGGAGGAAGTCTTGGAGTATTACCCGGGTCTTCTTTAGAAACAGGTAAATATAGAAAAAAAGTTATTGGTGGAGGAGTGGCTGGATTAACAGGAGCCACTGACACGTTAGCCCCTCTTTATGGAGCTGGGGAGTTAGCAACAACTGCTGGAGTTCAAATAAATCAAGTCTATAAATTTGAAAATAACTTGATCAATCAATTATACGACCAAATTGGTAAAGAGTATCAGAACATTAGTAATATATTTACAGAGTTTCACAAATTTAGTAGCAGGATACCTGTGGTCGATACCATGAAAGGAACTATGGAGGTTCCTATATTTCCAGCCCGAGGCATTACAGAATATAAAGATGCCATTCTTGCGGCAGGAGCAGCTCCTGGAGAAGCGGCTAAAATTTTAGCTGAACGAGGTTTTGACACTATCCAAAGTGTAAGTCCAGCCATGTTAAGACATGCTAATCAACTAGATGTTTATATCAAGGAATGGCAAAAAGCCTTGGGTCAAGGAGAGTATATTACTTATAGTCAACTCAAACTGTTAAGAGAAGAATTTACTAAAGCTTATAACCAAGCATTAAAACCCAAAGGGGGAGGAACGACAGGTAAATTTAGTGATGCGGAATCCATCCGAGAATTTATGAGAAGATATGAAATGGATATGTTAGCATTAACGGGTAACCGAGATGACATGTTGAAAATGGCTCCGGATCCTAGAACAGGGGTGATGACAAGTAAGAATCCAAAAGTAGCACAATTTTATAATTTCCTTTTAAACGATCCTGGCGTAGCGAAACAGCTTGCCGCCGAAGGACAAATCCGATTGAGTGATGGAAGCATTATAAAAACTCAACAAGAATTAGCGAATGCTTTTGTAGATAAATTAATGAAAGGTTATACGACCGTTAAACAAAAACATGAGCTTGCAAACCTAACTTATTCTTCTATGATGAATAAGTATGCGCCTTCGAGTTTAAGAAACGATCAACTTCAAAAATACAAAAACGCTTTAGGTTATGATATTGCAACTCAAAAATCTATACTAGGGGGTTTTAATAATCATACCGTAAATTCCAATAAAGCCTTCAAAGAGATGGCCGATACCATTTTTATAAAAACTGTGCCTGATCCTGAAGTAATTAATCAGTTTGCAAGATACGTGGGGGCCGAAGTCAATCCTCAGCTCCTAGCGTTTGCAAGAGCCAATAAGATTGATGTTAATCAAATGGTCGCGCAAGGAAAATGGTTAATGCGAGCGATCAATAAAAGACGTTTTACGGATGCAGGAATGCAATCGGTTGTCGTAGCGGAAGTGATGGGAAAACCAACCTATCGTCCACTATTTGAGGAACAATCTAGAAGCGTACGCGACATAAACAAATATTTGATGGACAACTCAGCTAGTTATCGTAAGCATTATGAAGAGACGGCAGAGGTTATACAAAATAGTATGGGGATTACCGGACGAGCAACGGACCTCGATGATTTAACAACCATTCGATATGCTCTCAAACCTAAATATTTAATGCTCTATGATAAAGCTTTGGAAAGTAGATTAACAATGCCTTTAGCGGCAGAAAAGGTGGGAGATAAATGGGTTGCTCCGGACGTGCCTAAAAATTTAGAAAAATTAAGATTAATGGCTTTTGAAGGAAAAGGATTTACCGATCCTGTTCTTTCCAGGGCAAGACGTCCTGACTTCACAGGAACTCCGGAAACCGTACTCAGTATTAAAGAAGCTTGGAGACGAAATCCTAAGGGAGTGCTAGGGATGTCTCAAAAACTAAGTGCTTCCGAAGAAAAAGCACTCACTAATTTATTAGATGGCGAAGAAAAATTAGTCATGGCAGCTAAGGCAGCATCGCAAACTTATAGAAATAACGTTCATAAATTTTCTAATTTTGAACGTTTTGATTTTAATAAGTATGAAGAAATGCTGGGTCTAAATAGCGCTGCGGGAAAAAAATCAATGTTAAGAATGTTTGAAAGTATGGGAATAAAAAATCCTAAAGCTCATTTACAAAATGTTGAGACATTTATAAATCAATTACGAAGATCACACGAAGCTCCTGCGGGAAGTCCTTCTACTTGGTTGTCTAGAGCAATCATGATTGGGGTTGCAACCGGAGGAATGGGAGTAGCATTAGGAGGAGTAGCGGGTGGTCTGATGGGGACAATGTTTTTATGGGCAGGTTTAAAATACTCTTCACGAATGGTAAATTCTCCTGCGGTCTTAAAATATTGGACCAACACTTATCCTGAAATGGAAAGGCGTTATATAGATATGGTAGGAGGATCTTTAAGAAGACCGGTAGATGCTCCCCCAAGAAGAGACCGACTAGCAGATTTCTTAAATTATGCGTTCGGTGGCGATCCGGATGCCCCTTATGTCACACCGGATAATATTACGGATGAAAGAATTATTAAATATCTATTAGAGTCTCCAGTCCACGAACCTCATGGATCTATGCTCTATGAAGAACAACCTCAAGCGGTTAAAGAACTATTTGATCCTGATCTAACTACCATTAGAAAATTATCACCCCAGGAGCTCCACGATGTATCTGCAGCAGTGGAAGGGATGAACCTGGGTAAAAAAAGAGATACCTTGTTGGAACAATTAGATTCTCCTGCGGGTGCTAAAATCTTAGCAGAAGATACAAATTTGAAAAACTTTATTGAAAATCCTCCGACGGCTAATCAAACGATTAATCCGATTCAAAGACCACAGAGTGCAAATACCGTCCAACGACCACAGGGTGCAAATACCTATAGAAATTTATTTCCAGGTGATAACTTAGGAGCTGCTATCGCAGAGAGCCAAGGTACAAAACCAACCCTTCAAATTCCAGGAAGACCGACCTATAATGCCTAAGAAAAGTAAGGACGAGCTAGCTCATCAAAGAATCACGGACCACGAAAAGCTCTGTAGAATTATGCAAAAACAAACTCAAGCTCAAATATCTAAAGTTCAAAAACAAATTGATAGATTAGAAAAGATTTTACTAACTTCTACGGGCTTTTTATTAACGTCCATGCTAGGAATTATTGTTGCATTAATTTTTAGAGTCTTATAAAAGAGGGTGTGCAACTTATAAAAGAAAAAGATCGATTTATCGTCAAAGATTTTAGGCGCATTAATAAATACCGATACGCTAATTATAAACGAGATGATGATCACGGACCACGAACCTATGCAGTTAAGGATAAAAAAGTTCCCAGCGTTACAACCATTTTAAATGCTACTCAATCGGAAGAGAAACGAAGAGGATTAGATGCTTGGCGTGAACGCGTAGGTTATCAAGAAGCTCAAGCCATTACTCAAAAAGCTGCCTTACGAGGCACAGAAATGCATTATGTACTCGAGCAATATTTAAGGGGCAACGGCTATCTTAATTTATCTGAGGATGGTGCTCAAGCAAGAATGATGGCTCATGAAATCATTATTAATCTTTCACCTTTAAAAGTTATTTATGGCAACGAGGTAAATCTTGCTTACAAAGATAGATGGGCGGGTTCAACCGATGTAGTAGGAGAATATGATAACAAACCTACCATCATTGATTTTAAACAGTCTAATAAAATTAAAAGAGAAGAATATGTAGAAGATTATTACTATCAAATTGCTGCCTATGCACTAGCACACCAAGAACAACACGGTCCTATCGATCAAGGATTAATTTGTATTTGCACGAAAGATGGTAAGTACCAGGAATTTAAAATGGACCCGGTTAAACTGGATGAGTATGAAAACAAGTGGTTTGAACGCGTCGAGCGATTCGAAAAAATAAAGAAAGAAGGGTCTTAAATTTTTGGGGGTTCAAACTCTTCATCCCATTATATCCCATACCCTATAACCACTTTTTAGCTTCTTCCCCTAAAGTTTCTGCACTTAATTTTATTTTTCTTTTTAAAGCTGAGATAATCATAGTATCAATAGAATTAGGAATTTGAATATCTATGTACGTGACTTTATGTTTTTGACCAATCCGATGAGCACGATCTTCGCTTTGTTTCCTAACCTCAAGATTGTAAGAATTACTGAAATATATAACATGCCTAGCAGCAGTAAGGGTAAGACCATAACCGCCAGTAGCAGGATTGCCAACGAGAAAACGGCATCGATCATCAGATTGAAAAGATTCAACAGACCGTTTCCGATCATCGACGCTGTCTTTTCCGTATATCGAAACCACTGAATCTTTTCCATACACAGCCTTCAGTTTAGTTTTAATTTCTTCTATGTTATAAACATAATTAGCCCATATAATACACTTACCGGTGACCTCATCCAATATTCTCACCAATTCAGTTAATTTAGGGTTATGACCAAATCCATAATATTTATTATGATCAGTTTTTATAAATCCATTACAAATTTGATGAAGACGTAAAATTTCAGTTAATTTATTAGCAAAGGTTACGGTATCATCTGCAATAATGGCTAGAGCTTTCTTTTTTAAATTATCATAAGTATCTTGTTGTTCTTTATTTAAAAGCACTTGCCTTTGAACATAAATTTTAGGTGGGAGATCTAAACATTCTTCTTTAGTAGCTCTATAGGAAAAGGTTTTCAACTTAACCTCTAGTTCATCGAGATTAGTATAGTATTTAGGCATTAAAATTTGGCGTCCACCCATTTGAATTTGCTGCATTACTGCATATCTAGCTCTAAAAGTGTAATACGAATCAAAACCTAATAATTCTTTACTTAAGAATCCACATTGAGTATAAAGATCTAATGGAGATTTTGTTACTGGTGATCCTGTTAATATGCGGCGGTATTTGGCTAATCGGCCTAATCGGCAAAGGTGTTTTGTTCTTATTGCTCCTGGGTTTTTTATTGTGGTCGATTCATCAAGAATCAGCAGAGTCTTAGATCCGTTTAAACGTAATCTTGTCTCAAGCCATTTCCACCCCGAGCGATGAGACATCGCTTCCACATTGGCTAAAATATAAATTAAATCATTACTTTGAGAAGCTTTATCTAAAGCTTTTGGTTTGTCTACTTTCCATACCCAGGTATAAGGAGTGATTGGAGAATGTGTCGAAATTTCGGCAATCCAGTTCCTATAAACAGAATTAGGCGCTATTACTATAACTTCTTTAATTTCTTTTTGTTGATATAAATAGGTAGCATTATCAATAGCTACCTTTGTCTTACCAGTACCCATTTCCATAAAATAAGCAAAGTTTGTTAATAAGCCCCCTAAATTTAAAGCTTTTCGCTGATGTTCAAATGGAGGAGTTTTATATTGATACATTTTCTTCTTTTTAAATTATTTTCTTGTGCTCGTCAAAATATTAATTTATAAGATCGCAGGAGGTTCTTATGGACTTAGAAGCAGAATCGGCCATAACGGTCGATACAGCGGTGTCCCTGGACATTGCTAAATCTTGCAATAAGTTATTGGAAACTCAGAAAAAAATGGAAGCGATTGACGAACAACTAAAAACGTTAAAAGCTACTGAATCAACTCTTTCTGAGCAAACTATTCCAAACTTAATGCAAAAAGCGGGCGTCTCGATGATTAAACTGAAAGATGGCTCTAGCGTAGAAATTAAACCTTTTTACGCTGCAAGGATCCCTTTATCGAAAACTGAAGAGGCATTCGATTGGCTGCGTACTAATGGCCATGGGGATCTTATTAAGAATAATGTTATGCTTACTTTTAAACGGGGCCAAGATAATGAAGTTAAGTCTTTGGTTGAAAGTTTAAGAGAAAAAGGGCATAATGTTAAACAAGCCGAAAAGGTGGAACCAATGACTTTGAAGGCGTTTGTAAAAGAACAAATTCAAGATGGTAAAAACGTTCCAGCTGATTTATTCGGTGTTTACGTTGCAAACAAGACTAAAATAACCACGAAGGAGTAAACATGCAAACGACGCAACAAGCAAAATCTCAGGCTAAAGAGATTCAAAAAAAAGAAGCAAATTTACCAGCTGCGATTAATCTAGAAGAAGCTGCTGGTGAGGGTCAAGAGAATGTTACGGCTCGTGACCTTAAACTTCCGATACTTAAAATTCTATATGCCAATTCACCGGTATTAGATGAAAGTGGCGGAAAGTATATCGCAACTGCAAAAAAAGGCGACATCTACAATGAAGTATCAGGATCCCTTTGGAAAGGAAATGAAGGTATCATTGTAACGCCTTGTCTGTATATCAATACTTTTAACGAATGGAAGGACAGAGGCGACAGTCCTGGACGTCCTGTAAAAATACATACCGATCCAGCGATTATGTCCGAAACCACTCGTGGAGATGATAATAAAGACAGATTAAAAAATGGAAACTATGTGGAAGACACTGGTAACCATTTTGTCTTTATCTTGGATCAAAACTATGTTCCAATCGAACAAGCATTGATTGCGATGAAGTCGACTCAAAAGAAAAAATCTAAAACCTGGAATTCTATGATGCAAAGTAGAAGGATGAGCGGGAAAAAAGGTTTTTTCAGACCACCAACTTGGGCGACAACTTATCGTTTAACCACGACTAAAGAATCCAACTCTCAAAACACTTGGTATGGCTGGATTGTAGAATTTGATAAATATCTAAATACTGCAACACATCCTAAGACTCTTGAAATGACAAGAGGCTTTTATCAAAGTGCAATGAAGAGTGATATCTTTGGAAAGGTTGACTTCGGTCAGGAAATTAATCAGGCACCTCAGAAACAAGCTGTACCCTTTTAATCATTTATGCTTAAAAGGCTAACAGAACTTTTTCAAGGCGATCCTGATAAGTTCATCACCACCTCGCTTACCGGCGAGGTGGATGAAAGGGGAAAGCGCGAAGCAGAATATCGCACCATCCATCAAAAAATTTCAGAAAAAATATGGAAAGATCATATTGATGGGAAGACTAGGATTGGTGTCCGTCCTGAAAATGAAGATAAAGTTAAATGGGGATGCATTGATGTAGACCCAACCACCTATAAAGATTATTCACAAAAAAAATACGTTAATATTATTAGAGATTATAAATTACCCTTGATTCCAGTTAAATCTAAATCGGGAGGATTACATCTATTTTTATTTTTAAAAGAATGGGCACCGATTGAAGGAGTACGTAAAAAATTAGATGAATGGAATAATACTTTTTTTATGGCGAATGAAGTTTTCCCAATGAATAAAGCAGTATCAATGCCATACTACAACTGTAATGCAACAATAGAATTTGCTTTCGATGATAATTCAAACCCATTGATGTTAGGAGCTTTTCTAGACTTAGCAGACAAAAAACGATTAACCCTAAAAGAATTATATGACTTAAAAACGAGTGCATATGAACCTGAAAGTGAGTGGCAACATTATCCTCCATGTGTACAAAAACTTATACAGGAACCTTGGGCAGCAAACAATAGAAATAATTTTTTATTTAATGTTTTAGTATTAGAAAATAAAAAAACCGATGGGAATTTAAGTTTAGAAGCTTTATCCGAAATTGCAGTAGAGCGAAATCGTCAATGTTTTGTTAAACCTTTAAAGGTCACTGAAGCGAAAGCCATTGCTAAATCCGTAAAGAGTCATGGGTATCATTTTAAATGTCCTCCTAAACATAATGAACTCCAACCCATTTGTAATAAAGAATTGTGTAAAACACGAAGATTAGGGATAGGAGCTCAGGTTCCTACGCTCATTGATGAATTTGAAAATATTTCTTATACCCGAGATACTAAAACGATTTATTTTAGTTTTACTTATCAAGGACAACGAATCACGGTTCAACCTGAAGATATGAAAGATGAAAAATCCTGGAGAGTAAGATTTTTAAGATACGGATTATTTTGGTTAACCCTTCCACGATCACGTTCAGGACCAGCCCCTTTTGAATTGTTATTAAGAGAATTAACAACGCGCGCTATTGAAAATGAAAAAATGAAATTTACTGATACTGTGGATGAAGAAAAATATAGAGTTCTTAAATCTTTTTTTGAAAAAACGTTAGAAGAAGATGACTTTAAAAAATTAAAAGATGGCTATGTAGTTTTAAATTCTAAAACTCAAATATGTTATTTTAAACGCTCCACTTTAGAACATTATATTAAAACTCACGCCACAAAAGTTTTTAACAATACGATGGATGCTCTTCATTATCTTGGATGTGAACGTCATGAATATTATGAAGGAGAAAAAAATATTTGGTATGTTAAAATGCCTGAGTTTGTAAATTATGTTGATATTAAACCTAGCAAACCTATTAAAAAAGAAATGACAGAGGTTGATGATGAATTCCACACTGGAAAATTCAGAACTCCAAAAGTTAAAAAAACTATACCGGAAAACAATTAAAATTTTTGGACCCCCTGGAACAGGAAAAACCCACACGTTGGTTGAAAAAGTTCTAAAGAAACATTTACAAAAAATTGCTCCTCAGGATATTGCATTTATTTCTTTTACCAACAAAGCTGTAAATACGGCAGTAGACCGCTCCTTAAAAGCTTTTCCTAAATACACTACTAATGATTTTGAAAGATTTAAGACGCTGCATAAATACTGTCGTCGTTATTTTAGTGAAGAAGTATTTGATCCTAAAGATTGCATGATTGATTATGCACTTCAAACTAAAATTGTTAAACCATCGGATAAACGTTTAAGCGAAGATAATTTTACTTACAAAGATTGGTCGTTAGGTATTTATAGTAAGGCACGTAATATGTTAGCCAGTCCTATTCAAATTTATAAAAAAGAATCTTACAAACAAGATTCATTAGATGTTTTTTGTCGTAAAGTTAAAACCTATGAGCATTATAAAATGCATGGAGCTGAACGAGCTTTTATTGATTTTGATGATATGATTGAAAGAGCGATTGATGAAGTTAATTTTCCGCCTCTTAAAATTCTAATTGTAGATGAAGCTCAGGACTGTACTCCTCTTCAGTGGTCAGTTATTTATAAAATTGCAGAGAATGCTAATAAGATTTATTTAGCAGGCGATGATGACCAGGCTATTTATCAGTGGAATGGAGCTGATCCTAAATATTTTACAAAATTTTTCCCAGGGAGAAAAGTACGATTAAGAAAAACACGCAGATTCGGAGAAGCTGTTCATAAATTTTCTCAAATTATTAGACGCGGAATTTTAAATAGTGAAGAAAAAGAATACGAGCATGGAAACCAACCTGGATATGTCAAACGCTATTTAAACTTTAAAGAAATTCCATTTAGTGACCTTAAAGGAACGTGGTATATTTTAGGGAGAATTGGATCCACAGTAAATGAATTAAGAATGATGGCTAAAGACGCAGGATTATATTTTGCAGATAATGAAGATAATAAATGTTTTGATCAACATCATTGGGAAGCGATTAAAGCTTGGACTCGTTTATCCAGTGGAAAAAAAATTGATAAAAAACAGGGCCAGGTTATGTATCGATTTATTCGAGAACTAAAGGATCCTAAATATCGTGGAGAAAAATTTTGGAATAACGAACCTGATTTTAAAGAATACAATTTTAAAGATCTACAAGAATGGTGTGGATTAGATTTACCCCCTTCTGCTCAATATAAACAATGGTGGTGGATTCTAAGACGTAATTTTACTCCACGTCAAATTATTTATTTTTTACGTCTTTTACGCCGCTATGGACAAAAAGAATTAGATGGTGTACCAACGATTATTATTGATACGATTCATTCAGTTAAAGGAGGAGAAGCTCATAACGTGGTACTTTATGGAAAAGCTAATTATCCATCAAATTATGGGGGTAAGTCTAAAGAAGAAAAAATTAATGAAAAAAAAGTGTGGTATACGGGTGCAACTCGTGCTAGAAATACCATTCATCTTTTAAGTACGGATTATAAATACAATTATCCTTTAGGAGAAGATTATTTAGTTTATGTCAGAGAAAAAGAAAAAAAATAACGACTACATTTATTCAGCGTATGCCGATCTTATACCGGATCCACAAGATGGAACCTATGCCACTAAAAAAAGATCCAATACCAAAAAACTTAACAAGCGCCAACATATATCCAAACCCCTTCCATATATTAAAGCACTTGCTTCAAAGATACGAGAAGTAAGAATAGAAACTAAATGGAGAGATATTTTTAAAATAGTAGCCGAAGCACAGAAAAGGCTTAAATGACTGATAAGGATATGTTCAAAGGAACTACTTATGATAGTTTAAATACTCAGGTCGATGGAAAACATTATCAGGGAATGAAAATTCAGCCCGCTCATTTTATAAATGAGAATCATTTAGAATTTGCAGAAGGAAATGCTATTAAATATATTTGTAGACACAAAAAGAAAGGGAAAGAAAAAGATATTCAAAAAGCCATTCATTATCTCGAGATGATATTAGAAAGAGATTACTCTTGAGCCTGCAGCTGTCGATGAATTTTAAAAAACATATTTGGTCGTGCCCGGCTGAATATAAAGACTTATCCCACGCCAAAGAAATAGCCATTGATCTAGAAACCCGTGATGAAGGAATTAGTTCCGGACACGGTGCGGGTTGGGCAACCGGTAAAGGAAACATTATTGGATTTGCAGTAGCTGTTGAAGGATGGCAGGGTTATTATCCTTTTGCTCATTTTGGAGGAGGTAATATGATCCCCCAACAAGTCAAAAAATATATTAAAAGTATTTGTGAATTACCTTGTCCCAAAATTTTTCATAATGCCCAATACGATGTAGGATGGCTGGAAAGAGAAGGGTTTAAAGTTAACGGAGAGATTATTGATACGATGATTGCTGCAGCCATTGTAGATGAGAATAGATTTTCTTATTCTTTAAATGCTTTATCTAAAGATTATTTAGGGGAGATTAAAGCAGAAACTGATTTAATTAATGCAGCCAAAGAACATGGAGTCGATCCTAAAGCTGAGATGTGGAAATTACCTGCCGAATATGTGGGATTCTACGCTGAACAAGATGCACGACTCACGTACCTATTATGGCAGCAACTTAAAAAAGAAATTATTCACCAAAGCTTGGGAACTGTATGGGAGTTAGAATCTAACTTACTCCCAGTATTAATAAAAATGCGTCAAAGAGGGGTAAAAGTACGAGCTGACTTAGCTGAACAATTAAAGCAATCAATGCAGAGCCAAGAAAAAGAAATATTGTCGGCCATACGAAAAGAGTCAGGATTAGATATAGACATTTGGGCAGCGCGCCAGCTTGCCAAAGCTTTTGATAAGCTGAAGATAGACTACCCGCGTACTCCGAAATCTCACGAACCGTCATTTACACAAAATTGGTTGATTAATTGCAAACATAAGATTGCAAAATTGATTGTACAGGCTCGGGAAATAAATAAATTTCATAATACGTTTCTATCTTCTATCATGAAATACCAGGTCAATGGAAGAATTCATGCAGAAATAAATCAATTAAGAGGAGACAACGGCGGCACAGTCTCGGGCAGGTTGAGTATGTCGAATCCAAATCTTCAACAGGTTCCAGCTCGGAATAAAGAATTTGGTCCTTTAATCAGATCTTTATTTATTCCTGAGGAAGGCTGCCAGTGGGGATCCTTTGATTATTCACAACAGGAGCCACGAATGACTGTTCATTATGCAGCTTCTATCGGAGATGGGTATGAAGGAAGTAATGAATTAGTGGAAGCTTATCATAAAGCTAGCGCCGATTTTCACCAAACCGTTGCTGATTTAGTAGGAATAGAAAGAACTCAAGCTAAAACAATTGGTTTAGGATTAATGTATGGAATGGGTAAAAATAAATTAGCCCAATCCCTAGGGGTATCTAAAGAAGAAGCTGATGTTTTAATTTCAAAATACAACAGAAAGGTTCCTTTTGTTAAAATGTTATCCGACCGTTGTATGCAAACGGCTAATGAAAAAGGGATTATTAGAACTAAAAAAGGACGTAAATGTCGCTTCGACCGATGGGAACCTAAGGATTTTGGACTTCACAACGCTGAAATTTTTGAAAACGCTGTTGCCAAATATGGGCGAGACAATATTAAAAGAGCTTTTACATACAAAGCCCTTAATCGATTAATTCAAGGATCTTCTGCGGATCAGACTAAACAAGCCATGCTATCCTGTTACGAAGCAGGACATTTACCTATTTTACAAATCCATGATGAACTGTGTTTTAATATCAAGAAACTTCATGAAGCAGAACAAATCAAAAAAACTATGGAAAGCTGTATTGAATTTAAAGTTCCTTTCGTGGTAGATACTAAATTAGGAGAATCATGGGGAACAGCCAAATGAACGAGCGCGATACTTATATTTATCTTGCAGGCTTATTTGATGGAGAAGCCTGCGTCACTTTTAAAACCATTCAACTTAAACGAAAAGATCGCCCAGGCTGTCCAATTCATAATGTAAGATTGATTAGAGTAGAAATCTCCATGACCAATGAAATTCTTATTAGTTGGATTCATCAAGTTTTTGGTTTTGGATGGTGTAAAGCAAGAAAATTTAATACCGTCCCAAGTCATTATAAGCAGCAATGGCGGTGGGCCTGCTCCTATCGTAACGCCTATAAACTTGCCAAATTATTACAGCCTCATAGTAAAATTTTAAAAGCCAAATGGGAAAAAATTATTAAGCACTATGATACTAAATTATTAAAACAAACTCCCCCTCAGGAACTACCTTATGCAAAAACTGAAGCCCTTCTCTCCTCATAGTCCCCAACTTTTACTTCAAGAAGTGGAGAATAAAACTATTATTCATCCTTGGTATAAGTTATTTAAACACCGATTAGTTTTAAAAGATTTAAAAGATATTAAAATTATTCATTCCACTCATGTAGAATTTAAAGCAACTATTCGCGCCGATATTTTAAAGCAAGGATTATTATGTCCTCTTGTAATTGATCATACTAATACCTTAAGAAATGGAAATCATCGTTATAAAGTTATTCGAAAATTAGCAGATCAAAGTTTATTTTATTTTGCTAAAACAGAACAGGAAGTTAATTTTTTTTCTAGAATGAATGTCAGAGTATGGGAACTACATATCGCCAATGGTCAAATCGATGATTGGGGATTTATGTTCGAGGGAAAAATGCGCAAATATAGCGACAAAGTTCCTTACCTTTTTAAAGAGGGAATAAAAGGTTAACTTGCTATCGAAACTTTTTTTTCTTGTTCCACAAGATTTTCAACTTGTGTTTTTAAAGTCTTCAGTTTTAAATCAGTCCACTTCATGTCGTCAACTTTCAGCTCTTTAGCTGCATTGGCCCACTTGTGTTCAAGATTTAACTTCTGCTGAATCAACTCTTGTAGTGCCATCAGTCTTTAACTCCTCATAAGTTACCAAGGTCCTTCTCTTTTGATAAAACCCTGGACCTTCTGTTACTTTAATTACACCATCCGCCACCTTTTTACTAAAAGTTTTTAAGGCCGATTGTATATCTTCCGCACTTATCGTCCCACGTAGCAAATTACCTCGTACCACTGCCCGGATATGATAGTGCTTCATAAGTAATAATACGACAACTTGGGATTGTATGTCAAGGTCATAATGTCGCCGAATCTACACGATCAACCGGGATGCAGCGTAACTCCAATTCAGTGATTTTAAGGCCTTTTTTGCGGTAGTAAGTTTGAGCCCCTCCAATGATACCCAAAGCTTCACTTTCGCAAGCCTGGAGGCTGTAATAGCGCTTAATGGGGGTGTGATAAATGTTTCTACAGCTATCCAGCTCATTAGGAACCGCTATACAAATATGTCCAAATAGAATGAAAGCAGCAAAGCTCATTCCGTGTTTATAAGGCAGTCCCTGGTTTTAAGTCAAGATTTTTCTGAGGTTCTTCCTTACATTTAAATCTAATATAAACTAGGTTTTCATTAATATAGTCTGATCCCATTATATCCATAAGTTGCAAAGAATCCACATAACCCTGTCTCATACATTGCTCCCAGGAGTTAAAGGTAATCCTATTGGTAAAAGGGGGTTCGCACGTTTGGGAGAGTGCAGAGCATATAATTAACGATAATATTATCTTCATTTTTAACTTGACAGTCCTTACCTGTGTCCCATATAAATGAGAATTGATGAAATTAAAAAGTAAAAGTTCTGTGTTTAAAAATATCATAGCAGTGATAGACACACAACTAGCGGCGTTGCCAACTTACACGCCGGATGGAATGCCACTTGAAGAAGCAGTTGATTTTGATACTTATGTTAAAGGAGTGGTTAATTGTGTGGAAGTAGAAAAAGGATTATTTGGAACTAAAATAGATTCTAAATTAGCGACTACCCTGATCTATGATGAATTAGCTGAAAGAAGGGAACAACCGGATGAACGAGAAGATAAAATTAACTGAAGAACAAGCAGCACAAATTGCTGATCAACAAGATAACCCACGAATTCCTATGACGGAGGATGAAGAATATAAAAATGCTGGTGTAACTAAAGAAGAAGCTAGCGGTTTAAAATTAAAACCAATTGAATCAACTACAAAACCTTTTGGACGCGGAGGATTTGGACAAGGAAAACCTGATGACCCGATGTATCTAAAAGATTTGCAACGCAACAGAATTCTTAAGAAGTTAGATCTGATTAAGGATAAACTAGGAGATATGAAACAAGTTATCGTTCTTCTAGAGGAACAACTAAACAAACTAAAATAAGGAGACAACATGTCACTCAACGAAAAAATACCAGTGAACAAAGGTCAGGACGTTAAAAAGAAAGATCCGTTCCAGGAATTACTAAAAATTCAAGCGGATTCTGCCTTATCGTCTTCACTTAACGGACAAATTATTGTGTTAAGAGACTTGCAGATTCACATTGAAAGTAAAATTGGAGAGCTGCAAAACACACTACTTAAAGTACGTCCATTTAAAAAGGAGAAGACTGATGGACATAAGTAAATGGAAAAGTGTCGCTGTTAAAATTGGCGACTACCGCTTATTACAAGGAATGTGTAAGGAAAAATTTAGAGCACCCGCAGGGATGATTTCTAAATTAGTCGATGACTACATTAAATTTCAAGCTAAGAAACAAGGTGTTAGTATTGAAGCCTTAAAGAAAAAATATTTAAACGGTAAATAATGACAGTTCAACCCGAGGATATTGCACGTTTGGAAAGACAAAATCCAGCTGCACTAGAAGACTTTACGGTGAAGCTTAACGGCGTCACTCGGGTTTTAACTTTAGAAGTTAATGGAGTGGAACGAAATAGAATTTATTTAGACAACGCAGATGATCAATTTGAAATGTTGCTGCGACTGGTAAAAGATCAATTTATTGCATGGCGCGCTCCAAAAAATTAACTTACTTTCAACCCCAAGCTGGCACTCGACATATTGTTATTGAAGACTATCATAAACATTGGGAAGAAGCTCGTCCCTGGGGATGGGAATTACGTATTGCTCATGGAGATAGTGTTTTAAAAATAGATTTAAAATGGAAAACTTATCGTCGAGCAGGAATGCTAACAGAGGAGAAAAATAATGACCTACGCTACAAGAGAAATCGCAGACCGAATAAACAAAGAAAATCGAAAAGCAGCGCGTAAGCGTTGGCGTAAGAGTCTTAAAGGCAGAGCCTGGGATCACGCGTATTATCAACGTCCTTCTGTAAAATTAAGAGCACGAAAAAAATATTATGATAGAAAGGTGAGAATATATTATGACGAAGTCGCCTAGAATTTTAGTGGTCTATAATTTATGTGGCCTTAAACATAATAATCTTCAAACCTGGGCTGAACATATTGTTGAAATCCTTCATCAAGATTATGACAATTTTGATGTAGCTATTTCAGCTTGTAATATCCGTAAATGGCCAGCAGTGTGTAAGTCGTTAGAAAATTTAATTGAACCTTATACAGACACGATGAGTAAGCAAATTTGTATTAATTATATTGAAGATGTTTTACCGGTTAATATAACGTTTAATAGAACCTGCCAGTTGTTTTCACATATTCCTTATAACGGAAAAAATAAATATGCTGCCTATCTCTATGTTGCATCCGATGTAAAAATGATTGATCCCTCAGCCATTAAAAAATTATCTGAATTTCATTTTAAAGGACCTGACGATAAAGGACCTTTTGCTATTAGTGCTGCCTATGTCAATAAGGATTCCGGTTTAGATGCTGTGACTCATCAACAAGTTAAAGCGAATCATATTGTTTTTGCACAAGGACATTCCTTTAATGCTCACTGTTTATTAATGGATGCATCTATTTATAAAAATTTTGGAAATCGATGCTTTCCTGATGTGTTTGCTTCTTGGGCTAGTGAAAGTGTATTTAGTTACCTGGCTGCAAGTCTTGATAAAAAATTAGGGATGCCTTCCGCTGCCTATTTAACTTTAAAGCATCTTGATAATTTAGATGGATCCTCAGTCGGATTTAGAAATCGATTAGGTCATTTACATTTATTTAATTCTCATATTACTCCGCATGAAAGATTAATGAGTGAAGAAGCTAAAGAAGTAGGGTTTGGGTATGAAGAAGTTAAGGGGGTATTTCCCCACGACCCTGGTTGTTATATTAATGGTTATCATAAAAATCCTGACATCTTAAAAGAGTTTGTAAAAAAAGCGTGTTTCCTCTCCAAAGACGAATTTGATTATGATACAATCAAATAGACTTGCATTATGTTTAAAAAACCTTTACTAACTGAAAGACATCCTATTTGTAAGGAGTGTGCTGGAAACGGATACATCAGAGGCAGTTCCGGGAACACAGGCACTTGCATACATTGTAACGGAGATGGCCACTCGAACCACGGCTCACGGTTTTCAACCGACGTATTTACAACAGTAGTAAAATGGTGTGAGGATTATATCGATGGCAAAAAAGAAGGATGGTATCACTGACTTTACAAAGTCTCTTGTTCTTCTTGCGCGCCTACTCAATAAAAAAGATTACGATTTAGTATGTAATACCATGTTTGCACTGCACAATGGTGTAACCTTTGGTTATAATACAACATTTGATCCCAGCATGATAAAAGATGCTCAGGATATCTACAAAGTTCATCACCATAAAATAAAAGAAAAAGCTAAAGTAATAAAATTTAAATTAATCAGGGGTAGTAAGGATGAGACTGTCAAAGTATAATGAAGGGATGAGTTTTAATGATCCTATGACTGATATTCTGTCAGCCCCTAAAATACACAACTGGACTGGCGCAGAAATCACGAGCTTTATCTCGGATATCCAACGACAATACGAGGTCGCTTCTCGTTTAAACATTACACCGGAGGCGCAGCAGCATTATCGTGACTTACTCAGTCAACTTATTAAAACTTATGGGCATTGAAATTTCTCAGGATTTAATTCAAGAAAATCATGTCTGTTCAGAACAACGCCTATGGCGTCATGTTCTTATTCAAGCTTTTGAAGAAGCTAAATTTCCTCAATCCGATCGTAAATCTTCTATTTATAAAATGGAAGCGCATGAATGGATTATTCAAGATAATTCAGATTTTGAAACGATTTGTTGGTGGTCAGGTTGGGATCCTGAACATGTGCGCGAACAATACTTTAAAGCGATTAAGAGAGGCGATATTACGTTTAATAAACGCCAAGTTAAATGGATTGAATACTATAAAAAATATCTCCAACTTAAACAAACCCGCGAATATGAAAAACGTCAAGGTTTGAGAGAGCAGCTGGAGCAAGCAAGAGCTGCTGTCTTTATTGCGACCACTGCTTTGGTTAGCAACTTTATTGTTTCACAACGAGTATAAGATATGCTAAGAATACTGATCTATATCAATTAAGAAGGTAAAGGATCGTGTTGTTGTTATAGATAATGTACAAAGGAAGGAGGAAATGATGGCTAAAAAAAAGAAAAAAGCTAAAAAGAAAAAGAAAAAAGCTAAAGCTAAAAAAAAGAAAAAGAGATAAACTATGAAAATGGTAGGAGTCAGCGACAGCCCCCCACAATTTAAAGTCGTGGATAATTTTTTACGCCCTGATTATTTTGATAAAATTCAAAAAACAGTGATGGGAAATAATTTCGCTTGGTATTTCGTCCCTATTATTGCTGACAAAGAATTAGATAGTGATGGATATTTTGTTCATAATTTTTTTATGAATACCATACGGAGTCAACGCTATGACCTGATTCTACCTCTCTTAGACGCTTTGCCTAAATGGCAAACACTGATTCGCTGTAAGGCCAATCTTTATACGCGCCAAGCGAAGGTAACACATCATGATTATCATAAAGATCTTACCTACCAGCATAATGTCTTTTTATTATCATTGAATAATAATGATGGTCCTTTTACAATAGGAAAGGAAGAAATTCCGATGAAGGAGAACAGGGCTGTTTTTTTTAAATCTCAAACTCCTCATCGGAGCAGTGCGTGCAGTGATGTGCAAGTCAGAGTAACTCTAACCGTCAATTATATTACCTAATGGATACCCCTAATATTGGAACTAAGCGACGTATTGAGGCCTTCTTTCCTACCTTAGTAGGTTATTCCTATAATGCTCAACACAATCCGAATGAAAAAAAATGGAGCGATCACTGTCTAAAACTTTCTGAAACCACTAAACCTGGTGGCACTAATTGGATTGCAAATAAAACTTATAATACGGAAGGCACTTTAAATCTATTTGAAGATGCGGTCTTTGATGATTTGAATCAATGGGTAGTCCAGGAAGCGGTATGGTTTTGTAAAGATTATGGAATCAATTGGAAAACCATTGATTTTAAAAAAACCATTTGTTGGTTTAATATTTATAAAAAATATGATTATCAAGATGTCCATATTCATCAGGGCTCAGCCTTAAGTGCGATTTATTTTCTCAAGGGAAGTCCTACGTGTGCTAAAACTTATGTGTTAACTCCTCATGATACCGTTCCTCCTATTCCAATGGACACTTGGGGTCCCCATAGTCAGGAAACCATTTGGCAGTATCCTGATCCAGGGCAGCTGATGATTTTTCGTAGTCATGTTCGTCATGCGGTCGGTCGACAAGAAACCGATGACCCGCGTATCTCTTTATCTTATAATTTTTACTTACGATGATTCCTTCTTCCGGTCGTTATAGTTATTATTGGACCAACGCTTATTCTCCTCAGGAAATTAAAGCCTTAAAAGACAATCTTGTTCCCCATTTCTTTACGCGAGATACAGAGAGTGGCGCAGCTCATATTAAAAAGACTTCCGAAGTTTACTTAATGAAGTGGCATACGGTTAAAAATTTTTTAGAACATTTTTATGATCGGTGTTTGTTTTGTAATAGCGAGAACTTTGGTTTTGATGTTTATCCGGTTTTAAATTATCATAATGTTTTCTATAATATTTATAAACCTGGAACGGAGTATGAGTGGCATACCGATGGAATTCAATCCAAGAATCCAGTGAGTGATGTCAAGCTGACGTGTATTTTAAATATGTCTCAAGGTCCTTACGAAGGAGGAGCTCTTGAAGTGGCGATTAGTGCCCCGACAGAAGTTCCTGAATTTAATCGGATTGGATCCCTGGTGGTCTTTCCATCCTTTACTCCCCACCGCGTTAAACCCGTTTTGAAAGGGGTTCGAGAGAGCTTAGTCTTATGGCTCGTTGGACCTAAATTTGTATGAGATTAAAAGATAACATTGCGAAGCAAGCGGAGATTTATAATAACCCCACCTCTACCCCCCAAGAAAAGAAAAAAGCAGAAAAAAAATGGTATTTTTTAGTAGAAACCTTTCGGGATATTGTTGGGAAAGAATACGAGTTTACTTTAAAATCACCGGATGATCCTGAGATTAAACGCTAAACTGATTCGGTCAGTTTGATTCTCATTCGGTTCGACTCGATGTTCGAGGTGAGCCGGAAAGAGCACTAAGCGTGTTGGCTCCGGGGTAATCTTAAAAATGGTACTGTTAAAAGAATTAAACTTCGTAAAGTGAGCTCCTTGAATAAGATCCGAGTAGTTCATTCCACTATCGGGATTAATTAAAATCATCTCTCCTGAGTCAGGCAGCGCTTGAATATAATACGAGCCGGAAAAATCAATACCGGCTGCTCCGTGAGAATGCTGCACATTATAACTTCCAGTTCGATTAAAATTAAACCATAAATCCGTGATCGCGTAGTGATAAGGCTGCACCGGTTGATAATGATTAATATATTCAAAGATAGACGAAGAAGTCTCGTGAATAAAATTTTTAATGATGGGGTGATTTAATTTAACATTGATGGTTTGAATGCCTCCGCGATTCGATACTTTTCGAGTTCCTTGCGTTAACGTCTCTAAGGCTAATGTTTTTAAATCGGTATTGAGTTTCGGCTGCTTTAAGTTTTTTATATAAATACCAGTGGAAAAAGGAGTAATTAAAGTCATGGTAAACACCGGGCTAAAGACTGATCCGAATAACTCCGTCGCTCTAACCCGGTAGAAAGGGAGACACATTATGTAACAATGAAATGCATAAAAATGTCTAGGTAGACTCTATCATTTGCGACGTCTTTTGCAAGGTCTTTGTCTCTTGTGGAAATTTCTTTTTTTCAGGTACCAACGGTACTTTGTCTTTAACCCCGAGGTCGTAGCCCCCTGAGTTCCCCCAATCTTGGTCATCATCATTTATTACACAATTTGATTTATTCATGTCTTTACTATAGTTACAACGAAGTGGTGGGAGCAAGATCCGTGAGTGTTTATGCGGTAAATTGAGTAAAGGGCTGCATTGACTAAATGTAAAGGTTGTAAATTAAAGGACCACGGATCACGGGCCTGATAGGGTGTGTGGAGAAACGTAGTCTCCCAGCGGTTTCTCCACTTTGGGTTTTATCCTATTTTAGATTATAGTAAAACACCCAGCTCTTCAAGACTTTTTCTTTTCTAAAAAGTCCGAGTCGTTCTAGCTTGCCTAAATCTCGCCTTACTTGTGCATAAGAGACTTCATATCCTAAAAGACTTTGAAGCTGCGCGTGCGCACAACGTGTTGAAATTCCTACGTTTAATGCGTCTTCCGGCGGAATTAGGTAAGAAGCTATGACCATAATTGCCAAATGTCCAGCATGTAAGCCATTTTTCTTAGCACTAATAGATTTAGCTACCATATTGTAAAACATAAAATGTTTTATGATAGGATTCATATTTACCTCCTTAATGTTTGGTTAGTACATAAGTGGCACTTAATTGATGTTGCCACATTTTGGACATATTCTTCCCAGTTTCCTAGATACCTACTGCTTAGAAACACTTTTTTAAAAAAAAGTTTGTAAGGAAAAAACTAGGAAACTAGGAAATATCTATATATATCAATAGTTTAAGATCAAAAACTACTAGGAAAACACTAGGAAAAATTCCTGAAAATCAGGAAAATCTTGATCCAACTCCTGCAAAAAGTTTTTAAAAATATGTTTGTAAGGAAGGGGTATAGTAGGAAACCAGGAAAAGTTGTATATTGACCTGTATGCCCGGTAAACGTAATGAACTAAAAACAACAATTGAATTAACCCCAAAGCAGAGGAGCTTCATTGATATCCTTGTAGCTAATTGGGGCAAGATGCCGAAAGTTGAGGCAGCAAGAAGAGCTGGATACAAATCGACTAAACCTGAAGGACCGGTAGAAGTTGCAAGTCGCTTAACTAACCCTGAATTAAATCCACATGTGTGTAGATACTTAGAAAAAAGATTATCTCAAGAATTACAAAAATATGAAAAAGATAAATTGGCAGCCTTTAAAAAATTTGAACAGCTGGGAGGAGATGCAGCTAACAAAGGACAATTTACTGCAGCTATAAACGCAGAATTTAGAAAAGGTCAAATGGCCGGATTTTTTGTTGATAAGAGTATAGTAAGACATGTAGGACTGGAGGGTATGTCGCGTGAAGCACTTGAGAAGAGGTTATCCGAACTGGAAAAGAAGATCGGGGAAGCCAAAAACATCATTGACGTTACGCCAAAAGAAGTTACTTAAGACTGATTTCTTTACAGTCTTTAATGAGGTACATAACTCTCATTTAATTAATACTTCGGTTGGAACTGTTAAAATTAAGACGGATCGTAATGACTAATTTGATGGTCTATGTGGCTTTAGGAATTTTAAGTGGATTGGTTTTAGCCTTTTGGGGGATGCTGTATATTCTAAATATAATAGTGGACTTTTATGAGAAGAAAATTTGTAAACAAAAGAGCAAAGAGAGAAATTGATCGGTATCCAATGGTAGAAGTTAAATGGGTAGATATAACTTCAGATGCAAGTTGGCAGTCGGTAGGTCAATTGGAAAAAGCTAAGCTGAGTCCGTGTGTAACTAAGGGACATTTACTCTCGCAAAGTAAAGGAGTCACAAGAATTTTTGGAGATTATTCTCTCAAAAATGAAGAAAGTGGGGAGATTGATGAAGTGGGTAATACTACTATTATTCCTAATTCTGTGGTACAAAGCATCAAAAAGATTTGACAATATTGACTGGCATTAAATGGCTAAATCACATGAATCTAAATTATGGGAATCTATAAAAAATCTTAATCTTCCTGGTCATATTTTCCGCATAGAATCTAATACAATTAATGGAATCCCCGATGTTGTTGGGCTGCTTGAAGGTAAATATTTTTGGCTAGAACTTAAAGCAAATGATAGCAAGGATTATGGTATTTCTAAGTGGCAAATGAACTGGCATTCAAAACATAATGACCTGGGTGGAAATGCTTTTATCTTACTTAAGGCCCTGAAGCATAAGGCCCTTAAACTTCTAAGAGTAGAAGGAAGATCCGTGGATCTTGTGGCAGAAGGGGAAGATACTTACTTAACGCTCCGCTTAATGCTTTCCCGATGCGTTTCCCGTTAGGTATTTCCCGTTTCCCGTTGGTGATGTATAATTAAGCTCGGAGCCGTGAGGCATTTTCTTTGAACTTTTTCCTTTCGGCCCACGGCTCCTGTAACATTTCGTAACATTTTGTGATTTGCTTTTTGAATTCTCTCCCATTAAGATGGGAGGCGAAGGAGGAAACATTATGCCGTTAGAAGTACACTACAAAAACCACAAGGCCTGGAACGGAAAATTCGAAGATCCGGAAATGAAGAAGGAAGCTGATCAAATTGGTCACTTACTCATGGCGATTGGGATCGAAGAACTTTCTACAAAAACAATTGACGAAGTTATTATTCGTAAAATGATTTTGGATCGATTGTATGGAGATGCAACTTATACTTTGGAGCATTACCGAAAAATTTTTGAAAAACATCTTGGGGTTTTTATCCAGGGCCGTTGGGCGAGTACCGAGACTCGTTGGAAATTTGTTTCTCGACATGCCAAAGGCATGATCCACGATATTGAGCACAAAGTTTTGGGAGATTTTCGCTAAAATTTCCCGTTCCCGTGGCGGATTTCCCATCCGCCGCGGGTCGCGCTCCATTTCCCGTTTTCCCATTAGAGTATCCGAAGGATTCTATATTCCCGTTATGACTATATTATTATCTATATTCCCGATAGGACTATATAATTATGTAGTTTAGAATAATTCTAAAGTAGCATATCCTACTAAATTAGTAGGGATTGTAATAACTTGTAATATTTTGTGATTTGTATTATCCCATTAAGATAAGATAAAAGAATTATGGAAGGAGACAATTATGTCTAAAATGTTAAGTAGAGAAGTCCGAACTTATTGGAAGGATAAAGTTTCTAGTAAGTTTAGTGATCGTGAAAGTGCCATAGAGACTGAAGACCATAATCGCATAAACGAAATGGCAACCGCTAAATATCCAGCGTTTGAAAAGTCTTTAGGCATCACACAGCTCGTCAAGGCCTTTAGAGACGCGGAAACTGATCTAGATAAGTTTCTAGAAAGTAAAGATCGCGTTGAGGCCGAGAAGCAAAATAAACTAGACGCTGTACGTGAAAAGTTTATTAAAGAGCTTGAGAAGTGGAAGTCTATGCGTGGCTGGGAAGATGATTTACCTAGACACGATAAAGATGACCGCGTTGGTTTGAAAAAATATATATCTTACTTGGAAGATGTATGTTTTGAAGAGGCCAAAAAGCATTTTTATAAATCTAAAGAAGGTCAAAAAATGCAAGCGGTTAAATTACAAAAAGAAAAAGCTATGGATATACTTCATACCGACGGTCATAAGGAAGAGCTTTTAATAGCATTAGCAAAAGTTTGTGAAGCTGTTAAAATTCCTATGAATATACCACACGAAGCGTTGAAGATAACAAGTAAATAAAGTAATGGTAGGGCGATGAAAATATTATTATTTCTCATCGCCCTAGTTCCCATTTCATTTTACGTTGCGCCATTTTACGCGTTTGTGTTTTGGGCTAGTTTATTAATACTAATTTTTTGGAGCTAAAAAATTCCCGCTTCCCGCTTCCCGTTTTTGACGCGGGAAACGGGTTTTTTCTTTTATAAGCTTCAAGCTGGCGGGGGCCGCCCTTGTAACATGTTGTAATATTTTGTTACTTGCTTGTTGGGATCCGATGGGATATCCAGGACCAGGATGAATCAGCGAACGGGATTTGACTTTGAACCTAAACAGTATCCCTGGGTTAATTAATGTTAACTAAGTCATAAAACTGGCTCATCCCTTAAACTGGAGGTAACACATGAAAAAAAATACAATAGTAACGTTTAAAAATAAAAAAATAAAAATACCTTTTGATATCCTGGTGGATCCTAAAACAGCTCATGAGCTGGAAACGATCAAGAATCCATTTTCAAAACAAAAAGCAGCCATTCCAAAATTTGCAGTTGCTGTTTACGATGTGATAAAAGGGGCGGAGGTTCTTTATAATCAGGGGGCGCTAAGCAATGCAGCTCTTATGAACAAAGGCCGGTATTGGTTCCAAAAATATTTCATCGATGCATATGGAGTGTTATTAGATTAACATGCTTTTAAATTATAATTCACAATATAAAATGCAGAAGGGGTTAGCCTATGGATGGAGGACAGCGATTCTCCACCTGGCGCCCTACAAGCTCAGCTCTAAGAATATCTGCCCATCAGCATCTAAAGAATGCGCCGCTGCCTGTTTAAATACGGCTGGACGTGGTCAACAAAATAACGTTCAAAAAGCCAGGCTGCGTAAAACTGAATTCTTTCATAAGAATCGATCGGGCTTTTTATGGCAGCTCAGCCGGGAAATTGAGCAGCTCAAACGAAGAGCCAAAAAAGCAGGCTATAAATTTGCGGTTAGACTCAATGGAACGAGTGACTTAAGCTTTGAACGATTCAAGCTACAGGATGGGCAATCCCTAATAGATCTCCATCCGGATGTGCAATTTTATGATTATACTAAGGTATACAATCGGTTAACAAAGGATATTAAAAATTATTATTTAGTATTTAGCTACAGCGGCAGCAATAGACTGGAATGCATGCAGGCCCTGAAACGTGGCTACAATGTCGCGGTTGTTTTTCAGGACGAGCTGCCAGCCAGGCACTGGAATCATCCGGTCGTCAATGGAGATATCCACGACCTAAGATTCAGGGACGAGCCATTCGCTCATGATTGGGGTGCATTGATCATTGGATTACATGCCAAAGGTGCAGCACGTAAGCAGCAGAATGAATTTATAGTATGAAATTACTATTATTGATTTTAGTAGTTCCCATTGTGGCCGGTTTTATTGTAGCTCCCGTTTATACGACTATTTTTGTTATAAGTTTTTATTTTCTCACGGTCTTCCCGTGAGTCCTTCCCGCGGGAGTTCCCATTGTGGAGCTCCCGCGTATTACGAGGGTTATAATGGTCACTGAGGGGATCGTGGGAAACCAACCGATCAGCGAACTATTGTAGCCCTTGTAATAATCTGTAATATTTTGTTACTATCTTATTTCAATGGGATATTATAATGTTCAGTTGAAAGGTGGTGATTAATATGGGATTTGATTTATATGGAATTAATCCAACGATCAAAGCTGGAAGTAAAAAACCTACAGAGGTAGACTTTCAAAAAGCTTCAGACGCTGAGTTGAAGAAGTATTTTAAACAACAAACAAAGTTTGAAGAGGCGAATGCAGGGCTTTACTTCAGGAATAATGTTTGGTGGTGGCGACCGTTAGCTGATCTTGTTGAGCATTTATGTTTTTTCTTAAATGAAAAACAAAGAGCACACTTGCACGACAATAGTGGTTATACATATAACAAAGCAACGGCTATCAAAATTGCGGAAGCCCTTAGCTTGTTTGTTAAGAGTGATGTAGCAAAAAAAACAGAGGACAAGCATAAACAGATGATGAAAAAAGCGGCAATCCATAATAAAAAGATTGATTTAAAAATGAAATCTTTAAAAATGGACGCTATAGCTAAAACAGGGAATAAAAATATAGCACCGCGTGACTATCCGAAAGACTTGAATGATAAATGGAATAAGATCTATCAAGAGTATGATAGTTCAGCACATTATCCGTTTTCACTTGAAAATATCAAAAAGTTTATAAAGTTTTTACGTGAATGCGGTGGCTTTAAAGTTTGCTAACTTGCCGTTGCAAGAAGCCCAAGCGTGATGAAGTTACACTGGATTCCCGCTTGGGTTGCAAAAAATTATGAGTAGTATGTTTATATTTACTATACCACTATGGGTAGTGTTATTATTGTGGCTTGTGGGTATTGTGGAAATTAATTTATTTTAACCTTGCTATCAATATGGGATTTGATAAGATTTCAATTGTCTAACAACTAACAAAAGGAGAAAAGTTATGACAGAGTCAAAACAAAAACCTAAAGTTAGAATTGGCAAAAAAGAAAAAACGGCAATTCTTAATTATGGGTTGATCAAAGAACAGATCAAGACTTTAACAAAACAAAAAGACTTGTTAAAGGACGAGATCTTACCTTACTTTGAAAAGACTAATGCAATTATGCTAACGGGTCTTGATAAGTATGAGGGCTTTGCTCAAAGAATAAATCGTAAGTCAATGAGATTTGATACTGCGACATTCAAAGAGCAACAACCTAAACTGTACGCAAACTATTTAAAAGCTAGTGAGAGTACAGAAATAAAAGTAAGTCTTAAATCTACAGAGCAAAAACAAGATGATGAAGTTAGAGAGCAGATTGTTGATGCGGTGATGGATAGACTTGTTAAGGAAAATAAATAATGCAAACTCTTTTGGAAAATATATTAGATGCATTATGCAAAGCAACTAAGCGAGATATTTTTGTGATGTTGCCTGCCAAAGAAAAGGACAGAGTGCCTTACTTAGTCAAAGAGATTAAGAACACTTTGGATAGAATCAAATGAGCATTGTGTCTTTTTGGCATTGTAAATCGTGCTTAAATAAAAGACCTGCAAAATCTAGCCCACGTGAGTGGGCTAGGTTTGAGTTCGGGGCAACACCGCAAGGATTTCAATTGCGTTGCGTTAGATGTGATAAGAATATTATCCATCTTGATTTAATGGGACGCAAGGTGAGGTGTATTGATGGTCATTAGATTAATAGGATTACTTGGCGGATTTACTCTTGCAATGCTTGGCACTATTTATATGTTTGAGGTAGAGATATGGCTTGGCTTTGCCATTATCTGCGTGGGTATCTACGGTATGTTCCGTAGTATTCCTAACTAACTTAGAGCAAGGCGGATCTTCCGCCTTGCCACAACAAGGCTCATTCCTTCCGCCCGTTGCCGTTCTCCCTTCTCCCATTTTGCCGACCTTATGTGTACAGAGTATTGAAAATATTTAGAGTAAAGAGTAAGATCAATAGAAAGACTGGGGTAACAAACGATATGGGACTCCTGCTAAAAATTTTTTGGAATTTTTAAACTTTATGAACCTTGAATTACTTACCACTGAACAACTTCGAACACGAGTTGAAAAAACCTGGATAGAGCATATTAAACTTTGCCAAGATAATTTTTTATATTTTGTTAGAGAAGTATGGCCTGAATTTATTTATAGAAAAACTGCTAACCCTTCAGAATGGGGCCATCATCAAATTATTGCAAATGAATATACCAAAATTGCTAATGAGCGTAAGGGTCGTTTAATTATTAACATGCCCCCTCGTCATACTAAATCAGAATTTGCTTCGGTTTATTTTCCAGCTTGGTTAATGGGAAGAAATCCTAAAATGAAATTAATGCAAGTTTCTCACAATACAGAATTAGCTACTCGTTTTGGTAGTAAGGTTCGTAATTTATTGGCTTCCCCTGAGTATTCACAAGTCTTTGGAGATGTTAGACTACGAGAAGACGCAAAAGCTAAGGGCAAGTGGGAAACAAATCATGGAGGCGAATATTTCGCCGCAGGTGTAGGAGGAGCAATCACTGGACGTGGAGCGGATCTATTGATTATTGACGATCCCCACACAGAGCAGGATTCATACTCCGAGGGATCCATGGAGCGTGCATATGAGTGGTATACATCAGGACCCCGGCAACGTTTACAGCCTGGAGGGTCCATTGTTCTTGTTATGACGCGTTGGGCTGAAAATGATCTGACCGGTCGTTTAATCAAAGCTCAAAAAGAAATTAAAGCGGATAAATGGAAACAAATTTCTTTTCCAGCTATTTTACCTTCCGGTAATCCGGTATGGCCTGAGTATTGGGATAAAGAAGAACTTGAAAAAGTTAAAGCTTCGTTACCGATTCGAAATTGGTCAGCTCAGTACATGCAAAACCCCACTTCTGAAGAAGGAGCGATTCTCAAAAGAGAGTGGTGGCAAAAATGGCCAGGAGGAATGCCTTCTTTAAAACATGTTATTCAATCTTATGATACGGCTTTTTCTAAAAAAGAAACGGCTGACTATTCAGCGATTACGACCTGGGGAGTTTTTAAACCCGCTGAAGATCAACCTGAATCTTTAATGCTTTTAGACGCGACCCGTGGAAAATGGGACTTTCCTGAATTAAAAGCGATTGCGTTAGATGCCTACAAGTATTGGGAACCGGAGTCCGTGATTATTGAACAAAAAGCCACGGGTCAACCTTTAACCCAAGAGTTTAGACGAATGGGAATCCCAGTTATTGATTTTGTGCCTTCTAAGGGAAAAGACAAACACGCACGGGTCAACGCGGTGGCTCCAGTTTTTGAATCCGGAGGAGTATGGTATCCGGAAGACGAAAAATGGGCTCAAGAAGTCATTGAAGAATGCGCTGCCTTTCCTCATGGAGAAAATGATGACTACGTAGATACCGTGACTCAGGCTGTGTTAAGATATCGACAAGGATATTTTATTTCAACTTATTCAGATAAAGAAGAAGTTGAAGATTATAACAAGAGACAAAGATTTGTGTATTATTAATTATGGTAGTAGTCGGTATAGCAGCACGATTAGCAGCGCGTAAATTAGCGAAGAAGCTCGCTCAAAAAGCAGCCCAAAAAGCTTGGCGCCAAAGCGCACGCGGAAAAGCATTAATTAAAAAAGCAAGCAAGAAACAAAACCTTATAGCGAAGGGCGTTCATAAAGACGTTCCTAGAAGAGCCATAAGTGATCGTTACTATAAGTTTAAACAAAAACCGAAACACCGAGGAGGAGGACCACACCGTCATCCACAAATATCCGCTATGCATCCAGGAGCAGCAGAAATTCGAGTTAATCCAAAGGTTTTATCAGTAGCAACACGTCGGGGTTCTTTTAAAGGAGCTCGTCATTTAGATGAAACCTGGCTAGACCAAAATGCTCGTTTATATGGGGGAATCCATATGTCTCAAGAGCCTTCTAAAATTAAGAAGAGTATAAAGATATTAACGAAGAAAAAACATTTAAGAAAAAAAGCCCTAGGTGGCTTCATTATCGGCAAGAATGTAGACTGTAGTCTCCTTTAGTAAATTTCCAAACAATAGTTAAAAAAAATAAATATCCCCTACTGCGGCAACACTTATTTTTTGCCTTAATTCACTTTGCTCAATTCTAGAGCATTTCTAAAAAGTCCATATGATATAATTACAAATGAAAGGGAAAAAATGAAAAAGTTATATTATATTAAATGCCGATGCTATGCCAATGCTTATGGACCCGGCGAGGCTTGGACGTGTGATGTTACGGATTCTATTATAGAAGCCAATGCACTTCTCAAAGAGTACAAGCTGGATGATCCACGGGCTAACTATAAAATAGTCCATAGCCCAGGACCGGAAGGGGTTCAAAAGTCCTGGTTTAATAAGGTTCGGTTTGATAAGTTTGTGAAATAGCCATTGATAGTTGTAGTGGAATAGCGTAAGTGGTATTATCTTACTAGTTTATATAAACATAAGGAGATATATATCATGGCAAATACAAGACGCGAAAATCGTATTGAAGAGCTTGGTAGAGTGGACGCTGAAACAGCGCACACTGGTAAAGGTAAGAAAAACCTTTCGGCTGAGAAAAGACGAATTCGCAAAGAACTACACGCAAAAACAGGTACAATGGTTAAAGCTAAACAAGGCACTTACTCTAGAGAAGATGAATCGATTGCAATGAGACTTGGTAAGAAAAAAACCAAGCACGATAAAAAAGTTGCAAGAGATGAATCTTATGGAGACTGGGGCAAGCGTAAAAAAGATTGGAAAACTAAAAAAGCAAAAACAGGTTCGATGATCAAAGCTAAAAGAGGAAAGAAAATTCTCAGAGCGGCAGCAGCAGCTGGTGCAGCTTATCTTGCAAGTAAACATTTAGGTAAACCAGGTTATAAAAACGTTCACGAGACTAAAGCAATTACTCAAACTCCAGGAAGATGGAGAAACGTCAAATATCCTAAAGATATTCACCCAGGTACATCAGGACTTCATCACGCGATCAAAGAAAAAAAAGGGGATATCTATCCGGAATTTTGGGGTGGAGCTAAAACTGGTAAAATGATTAAAGCTAAAGGTAGTGTTTTTGTTAAAACAAGAATTGGTAGAAATAAAAGAACACTAACATTTTAATAATGGCCGATGTCGAGAATAAAACTACTGAAGTTATTGAAACTCCAGGAGCTGAAGAAGCTACGGTGGATATCGAAACCCCAACTGAAGATATTTTGGAAGAAGAGGTTGTCGAAGAGCCACAAGATTTTCATGCTAATCTTGCAGCCGAAATGGATCAACGAACGCTTCAGAGGTTGGCGACCACTTTAATCGACGATTACAAACGAGATCGAATTTCAAGAAAAGATTGGGAGCAGGGTTATACTCAAGGTTTAGATCTTTTAGGATTTAAATATACAGAGATGACCCGCCCCTTTCGAGGTTCGGCGAATGTTACTCACCCTTTATTAGCGGAAGCGGTTACTCAATTTCAAGCACAAGCTTATAAAGAATTACTTCCATCCGGAGGTCCAGTTAAATGTCAAATTGTGGGGGATGAAACTCCTCAAGTGTATCAACAATCAAATCGAGTTGAGCAATTCATGAACTATATGTTAATGGATAAAATGGAAGAGTATACTCCTGAGTTTGACCAATTACTTTTTTTATTACCATTAGCTGGGTCTGCTTTTAAAAAAGTTTATTATGATGAAATCATGGAACGAGCTATTTCAAAATTCGTTCCCTCAGAAGATTTAGTGGTTCCTTATTATGCCACTGATTTACTTGATTGTGAAAGAATTACTCATGTAGTTAAAATGAGTGAAAATGAAATTTTAAAAAAACAAAAAGCTGGATTTTATTTGGATATTGACTTGAAACCTATTAACACAGGGGTTTCCGATATTCAAAAAAAATACAATGAACTAGAGGGAATTGTCCCTACAGCAGATCGTCAAACTAATTTTAATATTTTAGAAATGCATGTCGATTTGGATTTAGAAGAATATGAAATTGAAAGAGGGAGCAAAACTCCTAAAAATGTTAAAGTCCCTTATATTGTCACTTTAGACGAAGGATCTAACCAAGTTTTATCCGTTTATCGTAATTATGCAGAAGAGGATGAAACAAAAAAACGAATTGAATATTTTGTTCATTATAAATTTTTACCTGGCTTAGGATTTTATGGCTTCGGTCTCATACACATGATCGGTGGGCTTTCAAGAACCGCAACGCAAGCGCTTAGACAACTGCTAGATGCAGGTACCTTAAGCAACCTGCCGGCCGGTTTTAAATCCCGTGGAATCAGAATTAGAGACGATGATCAACCTTTCCAACCTGGAGAGTTTCGTGATGTCGATGCTCCAGGTGGAAACATCAAAGATCAATTTCAAATTTTACCTTTCAAAGAACCCAGTGCTACTTTAATGCAGTTATTAGGATTTGTAGTAGGAGCAGGTCAACGTTTTGCAGCTATTACAGATATGGCAACGGGTAATGACCAACAGAATAGAAATGTAGGAACAACCATGGCTTTATTAGAGCGAGGTTCGAGGGTCATGAATGCTGTACACAAAAGATGCTATTACGCTATGCGTAATGAATTTAGACTCTTAGCTAAAATTTTTTCGACTTACTTACCTCCAATTTATCCTTATGCGGTTTATGGAGCGAATCGAATGGTCAAAGTTCAAGACTTTGATGACCGGGTTGATGTTATCCCGGTTGCAGATCCTAATATTTATAGCTTAACGCAACGAGTGACATTGGCTCAAACGAATTTACAGATTGCGCAATCTAATCCAAGAATGCATAATTTAAGAGAAGCCTATCGAAGAGTTTACGAAGCGCTAGGAACTAAAGACATTGATAAAATTTTAAAACCGGAACCCCAGCCTCAACCGAAAGATCCAGCTATCGAAAATGCAGAAGCATTAAAAATGGAAATGTTATTTGCTTTTCCAACTCAGGATCATGAAGCACATATCGCGGCTCACGGAGCTTTTATTCAATCCCGAATGGTTCAGATTAATCCTATGGTCCATGCGATGTTAACCGGTCATATTTCTGATCACGTCAGTTTACAAGCGCAAGCCGAAGTGGGAGCTTTAATTCAAGATAATCCGGATATTCAAGCTCAATTACAGCAAGATCCTGAAGGGGCGCGAGTAAGAATTGAAGCAATGATTGCACAACGAATCGCTGAAATTACGGAACGATTAGTAAAGATGTCTATTGTAGGGCAACAAAAAGACCCTTTAGTGATGTTGAAACAACAAGAACTAGATTTAAAAGCTATGGATATGCAGCGTAAATCTTCTGAAAAAATGGCAGACATTGGTATGAAGGAAGGTCAATTTGAAGAAAAGATTGATGTGGAAAAAATGAAATTAGAAGACGCTGAAGATCAAGCAAAAGAAAGAATTCGTGTAGCCGACGATAAGATGGATATGACTCGAGATATTGCTGAACAAAAACTTCAAGTAGAAAAAATGAAGCGAACAGCAGAAGATCGTCGAACGAAAGCTATTAGGAAGAAAAAATAATGCCTGAATGGGATTCCGCATATGGAGCAAAAAGCAAAGCCGCTTTTGATGCTGGAAAAGCTCCTAAAGGAACTTATGGAGGAAATGGAAGTAATAAAAACATTTCCGCCAAGAACGTTGTTCAAGGGGTTAGCACCGCAGCTAACGTTGTTAAAGGGAATATAGCGGGAGCAGCATCTAGTGTGCTATCGCTGCCCACTCTCCTCTTTGGTTTCCTAAAAGAAAGCCCACAAAAAAAATCAGAACGATACAAGAAAAAAGGATTTGATATTAATAATCCAGCTGAAATGAAATCAGCTACGCAAAAACCTAAATGGGAAGGACCACAAGGACATCAATCCGGCATAAAGGCTTTAACAACCGCTCCAGTTACTAGTGTAGTTTCGGAACCGGAGACCAAGGGTTATGAATGGGGCTTTCAATCTTATAGCAAAGGAAACCTCGTTAAAGGTACGAAACAAGAATTATCAGGGGGAAAACGATTTGGTCCTCCTCCACTCAAAGGACCTGACCCACAAGGGTTAGATGTGATATTATCTAACACAGATTATTTTAAGGATTTAGTAAAATGATATTAGATAAAAAATTTGTAGCTGCAAGTAAATATGCCAAAAAAGGTTTGCATCAAAAACAAATGTTGAGACACCAAATTACTCCTCTTCGAGCTAAAAAAGGTAAAAAAATTAAATATCCTCGTCCTCATGAACTGACAGAAGAAGAATTAAAAAAAATATATCCTGGTCAATTTATAAATGAAAGTAATGCATTAGCACCCAAACGTTATACCAAGGGACGAAAACAAGGAGGTCCTGTTAAATTATTAGCTGGAGCTCTTTTAACCAAAGGCATTAAACTCGCTTACAAAGGGATTAAAAACTTTCCTAAAGTAAAAGGAAAACTTTATTCTAAAACGGCTAAATTACCAACCGGGGAAAAGGTCAAAGTAGGTACGCTTAGAAAACTTGCTTTAACAGAAACGTTGCGTCAACGAGTTCAAAAACTAGCAAAAATAGCGGTTAAAAATAATTTGAAAGCACGTAGTCTTTTAAGATCTAGAATGACTCCTTGGACTCCAGGTAAAGGAACACCCGTAGCCTATAAAGGGAAAAAAGTTGCAACAGCTATGTTAAAGAAAAATCAATATAAAAACATTCATAGATACACAGGAAAAGAAACCGGGAAAAAAGTATCGAAGTTAGAAGGAGATTTTAAGAAGTTAGGGACCTACCAAGCTAAATTAGAATCTACTTTTAAAACTAAACACGCTACTGGGGGCTTGATTATTGGGAAGAACATTGATAGGGATTTATTATAATGGCTTGGTTTGGATTAGCAAAAATAGCACTACAGGCGGGAAGTAAAATTTACGCCAATCGTCAACGTACGAAGATGGCGATGTCTGACGCACAGTTAATGCATGCAGAAAAAATGGCGCGAGGTGAGGAAACTTACCAGGGCAAACTTTTAGAAGCCCGGCAAAACGACTACAAGGACGAAATCGTTCTTGCGATACTTACACTCCCCATCCTGGTGCTCGCCTGGTCGGTGTGGACAGAGGATCCGGCGGCTATGGAGAAGATAGAAATCTTTTTTGAGTATTTTTCTAACCTTCCAAAATGGTTCACAAATTTATGGATTCTTGTCGTGGCGAGCGTTTTTGGCATAAAGGGAACTCAGGTCTTCAGGAATGGTGGCAAGAAATAAAAAATTTCCATGCCTGTTTTAACCATCGATTGTGACTGGGCTAAAACTCACGAAAAATTCATTCAACTTATTCATCTTGTATTAGATAAATATCCTATTGCTGAAGAACTTATTTTTATTCAAGAACATCATCAAGCTTATCCTTTAATTCAAAAAGGAGAAATTTTATATAATATCGATCATCATCATGATTTAGGTTATGAGAATAATCATTTAATAGTGGAAAAACAAGGAAGATATGGACCAGCCAATTGGATCTATGCTCTTATTTATCAAAACATTATTACAGAATATCATTGGATCGCTAATATTGATTCCGATTATTATTTTCCGGATATTGAAAATAAAATGAACAATGTTAAAACATTCACTCGAGAACTAACGTTCGATAAAATTTATCCTTTATCCTTTAAAAAAATTATTATTTGTGAAAGTAGACGCTACGAAAAAAGAGCTGCAGCTACCTTTGATGTATTAAAGGCTATTGCAAAAACTCATAAAAATGTTAAAACAATTGATAGTATGAATTCTACTACAGCTCTCCATGTCTGAACCCATTATTAACTTTTTTACACCTACCTTAGGAGAAGAGCTCTTGGTGGATACTATTAAAAGTGTCCAAAATCAGACGGTGCCTAATTTTAAACACACTCTTGTTACGGATACTCCGGAGGGTAATGCCATTGTTAAAAAAATTTTAGAGTATTATAAACCTAAAAATACCCTTCATTATCATATTCAAGAAAGAGTTACAAAGGGAAGACCGGAACCTTTAATTTCAGGATTTGTTCATTTAATTAGTTATGATTATTTTCAAGTTTTAGGAGCGGGGGATTGGTTAGAACCTAATCATTGTGAAGTCGTTTTAAAAACATTTGAAGAAACCAAAGCAGATTGGGTATTCAGTTTAAGACGTATTTGGGATCCTGATAAAAAATTAATTTGTAAGGATACTTTTGAATCGATTGGATTTCATCCTGTATGGAATAGTTATGAAGTTAAACAACAAACGGGACAGGATTATTATTTTGTGGATGGTCAATCTTTCATTTGTCCTAAAGATAAATTAATATGGTTAGCTCCCCTGTGGCACCTAACCCGAATGTTGAAGCAGAGAACCGATAAAGTCTTATTTGATAATTTAGCCAGTAAATATCCTAATTTTAAATGTACTAAACAATATACCTTGAATTTTAGATTAGGACGCGGTACAAAAGAACAATTAGAGCATGCAAAACAATGGTATTTAAAAGGTAAAGAATATATGGATAAAAAATATCCGGATGGGAACTTTCCATGGCTGATTTAAATTTAGACCCTTTTACACTACAAACCTTAAAAGTTCATATTAATAAAGAAATTAATGCGGTTAAAGATCATATTTGCCAGGGTGTAGACACACTTGAGAAATTGCAGTATTCTAGAGGTCGACTCAATGCTTATGAAGCATTGCTTCAGGACTTTAAGAACCTGCAAAAGGAGAATATTGATGGCGACACTAATAAAACCTAAAGGATTAGAAATTCCTAATCCGTCCCCCAACTCTGAAGCTAGACAGCCGGTTCCTACAAAAAGCGAGGACGTTCAAAAATATTTAGCGATTCTCCCAAAACCTGTAGGTTATCGTATGTTAGTAAGGCCTTGGTCCGGTGAAAAGAAAACCAAAGGTGGAATTCTTTTATCGGATACAACACAAGAGATGATTGAGATGACAACTGTTGTCGGATTAGTCATTATGATGGGAGATCTTTGTTATAAAGATAAAGATAAATTTCCAACTGGAGCTTGGTGTAAAGAAGGACAGTTTGTTATTTATGGGCGCTATGCTGGATCTCGATTTAAAACTAAATTTGGTGAACACCGAATTTTAAACGATGATGAAATCATAGCCACGATTAAAAAGCCGGAAGATATTCTTCACTTATATTAGGAGGATAACCGATGGCAGAAGAAGCAACACAGCCTAAAGAAGTTGATCTTGATACGGATGATGTTAAAGAAAAAGATCAAACCGTTCAAGTTAAACCGGAAGAGGTTAAGAAAGACGAAAAAGAAGATATCAATCTAAATAAAGGGGAAGTTGATTTAGGATATACCGATCACGTAGAAAAAAAAGCTGAAAAGGCTAAAGTGATGGTGGAAGAAGAAAAAGAAGAACCTGAACCAGCCCTACAAGAAAAACCGATTGATGATCTTTCAAAGATCTCAGGGAATGTTCAAAAAAGAATTGATAAACTAACTCATCGTTATAGAGAAGCTGAAAGAAGAGAAAGAGCAGCTCTAGACTTTGCAAAAGGTTTACAAAAAAAATATGACCATTCTATGGATCAGTTCAAAGCTGCGGATCAACAGTATCTAAAAGAATTTGATGCAAGAGTTGATTCTCAACGTGAACAAGTAAAAAATCAATTGAAAGATGCAATAACTTCTCAAGACGCTGACAAAATTATGTCAGCTAATGATAAGCTAACACAACTAGCAGTTGAGAAAGAAAAAGCGCGCCTTAAAATTGCCGAAAATGAACAACGGGAAAAAGAGGTAGCAGAACGAGGAAAAAGTACACAAACCGGTACTGATCAGATTCCTGATCAACTACCTCAGCCTAGTGAAAAAGCGAGAAATTGGGCTGAAAAAAATGAATGGTTTGGTAAAGACAAGGTCATGACTAACGCAGCATGGAGTATCCATGATGATATTGCTAGTCGTGGTATTGAAGTAGACAGTCAGGAGTATTATACTGAGATAAATCGTCAGATGAAAAGTTATTTTCCTGATCGATTTAATACGGATTCTACCGAAGAGAAAGCCGAGCCACGAAGACCCGTCCAAACGGTGGCTTCAGCTGGTAGAAAACAACAAGGACGCAGAACTGTGAGACTCACCAAATCACAGGTGGCTATTGCTAAAAAATTAGGGGTGCCACTAGAAGAATACGCTAAATACGTGAAGGAGGAAGCATGACCAAAGAGTCAAGTGATAAATTAAAGACCTCACGCGCGTCACAAGAGAGATCAAAAGAACAACGTAATCAACCTTGGACGCCACCATCTAGTCTCGATGCGCCACCAGCGCCTAAAGGCTATATCCAGCGATGGATAAGAGTCGAGTCAATGGGTTTTCAAGATACTGGAAATGTATCTAAGAAACTGAGAGAAGGATGGGAATTTGTTAGAGCTGATACACTGAAGAGTGAAATTGGAGCTAATGATTATCCATCAATTATGGAAGGAAAATACGCTGGTTTAATTGGGGTTAGTGGCCTTGTGTTGGCAAGGATACCTGAAGAGATTGCGAAATCGCGCGCTGAATATTTTAGAAGAATTTCAGCTGATCAAATGAACGCGGTGGATAATGATCTTATGAAGGAGCAACGACCGGGAATGCCTATCAATATAGATAGACAGTCACGGGTAACTTTTGGTGGCGGACGAAAACCTAATTAATTTTTTGGTAAAAGTCCAACATCGATATTTGTTTAACCAAGGAGGATAGACTATGGCGAACGTGTCAGAAAAATTCGGACTTAAACCAGTTCGAAAAATTGACGGATCACCATTTATCAATGCCCAAAACAGATATCGTATTGCAAGTGGATATGGAACAGCAATTTTCCAAGGCGACCTGGTAACCCCAGTAGCTGCGGGTGGAATTGAACGACATACTGCGAATAGTACGACGGCTGTAGTTGGAGTATTTAATGGTGTATTCTATACCGACCCGACAACATCTAAACCTACATGGAAAAACTATTATCCAGGTTCAATTTCAGCTAGTGATATTATTGCTACTGTTCTTGATGATCCGGATTTAGTTGCTTCCATTGATTCAGATGGAGCATTTGCTGTTGCAGATATTTTTAAAAATTTCTCAGTAACGAATGTAACGGGTAATACTAACAGTGGTACATCTAAAGTTCAGCTAGACTATTCTGTTTCCGGAACAGCTTCAACTTTTGTAATACAAGCAATTGATATTTCACAAAATGTTGACAATTCCGACGCAGGATCAGCGAACGTAAATGTCCTTGTTAGAATCAACAACCACTTCTACAGAAGTGGTACAGGTCTATAATAGAGGAGAATAACTTATGGCTATATCACGATCACAACTAGTTAAAGAACTAGAGCCAGGTTTGAATGCTTTATTTGGCCTGGAATATAATAGATACGACAATGAAGCAGCGATGATATTCGCTACAGAAACTTCGGACAGAGCGTTTGAAGAAGAAGTCATGCTTTCAGGATTTGGTGCAGCAGCAGTAAAAACTGAAGGTGCGATGGTAAACTACGATGACGCTAAAGAAGTCTACACAGCTAGATACACTAACGAGACAATTGCTCTCGCTTTTGCTATCACTGAAGAGGCGATCGAAGATAACCTGTACGATAGATTGGCAGCAAGATATACTAGAGCATTAGCAAGATCTATGGCGCATACTAAACAAGTTAAAGCGGCATATGTTCTTAACAATGCATTTACTGGTGGACCAACTGGAGGAGACGGTGTTTCTTTATGTAACACTTCTCACCCGTTAGCTACTGGCGGTACATTCAGAAACCAATTATCAACTGCAGCAGATTTGGCGGAAACTTCACTTGAACAAGCATTAATAGATATTGCAGCGTTCGTAGACGAAAGAGGATTAAAAATCGCTCTTCAAGGTGTAAGAATGATAATTCCAAAAGAATTACAATTTACAGCTGAGAGAATTTTAAGATCACCTTTATCTACAACTGCTGGTGGTTCAAACGCTTTTGCTAAGAACGACATCAATGCAGTATTAAATATGGGAATGGTTCCACAAGGTTTCTTTGTGAATCACTACCTAACAGATACTGATGCTTTCTTCTTAATTACGGATGCACCTAATGGATTGAAACATTTCCTTAGAGCTCCTATTAAGACAGCAATTGAAGGAGATTTCGACACTGGTAACGTGAGATTCAAAGCTAGAGAAAGATACAGCTTCGGCTGGTCTGACCCTAGAGGAATTTTCGCATCACCTGGTGTGTAATCAGTAAATTTAGTGTGAGGGCGTTGTATAGACGCCCTTACACAAGTAAGATAGAATAAGAGAATTATGGGATTTACAACTATTAAATCGAAGCATTTAAGTGCTTCCGGAGCTATTGTAGGAGGCTCAGCTAGAATAAAATCCGTTTATTGTGTTCACGGAGCGGGTGCCGGTATCATCGATATTAAAGATGGTGGTGCAGCCGGAACGACGGTAGCAACTATTAATACAGCAACCGTTGCAGATGAATATCAAATTAATTTTCCGGAACCCGGTATCAGATGCACGGATGTTACTAACGGTTCCTACGCATTATTAAGTGGCGGGGTTAGCTTTGTCACTATCTTTTACGATTAATTTTTCAAATACATTTAAGGAGGCTTTATGGAAACTGTTATAGAGGCTGCTAAACATTTATGGAAAGATCACAGAAAAATGGTGATCGGAGCAGCAGTAGTAATTGTTATATTAGTTATCGCGGCATTATAAGATGAGTGAATGTAAGGGATGTACATGTGATTGCAGTTGCGATAAGCAATGTGTAGACTGTAAATGTGAAAACTGTGATTGTAAAAAAACTCAAGGTGTGGTAGTAGATGACACAAATGAATGTGAGGTATGTCAGTGAATAAATTATATTTGGTATTAGCATTACTATTCGCTTTAAGCGCCTGTTCGGTAGGACCTAAATGTACCTATACACAAGAAGGAACAAAAATTTCATCTTGGGTATGGTTTTTTAATGGAGAAAAGCCTACAGACGTTGATAAAATGAATTGTAATTAATATCCACGTGTTAAATCTTTAGGGGATTAAGAAAGGGTAGTTATTCCCTTGATTTTATGATACATGAGTTATTTAAATGCAAACATTCCAATTACATATGCAAAAGTGCGCAGAGAGTATCTCTATGATTTACAAAAACATCATGGGGAAACTGAAGAATGTGTTATCTTTGGATTGGCATCCATTACAGGGCGTGCGGTCCTTTTTCATTGTATGCTGGAAAATGGGGCAATCTTTTATCGTCTCCCTATTTCAGCCTTCATTCAAAGAGCGTATGATATACACAAGGTTCCTAGGATGCGACTTGATGAGTTGGAGTTATGGAATTCTTTTAGTTACTATCCTAGTATTATTACTTATGATTTCTTAGGTGGACAAAAATGCAAATTTTTAGGAAAAGACAAAAAATTTTATATAGGGGAATATTTATTTACAATCGATTGGGGTCATCCTGATGCCAACATTCTTGATAGCGATCATTCTGAAGTTGTCCATGAGCACAAGTGTGGTCACCTCATCGCACTTGACAATGGTAACTTTGCCATCCAACCTAACAACCGTATATTGTGGAGCGTCGGTAATTTCACAGTTAAAGCAGGCAGAGAGTGGCCCGATTATAAGGTCCAAACATCCGAATGGAACGTCGAAAATAATACATGGGTCACGGAAAATAGTGACCGAATGTTTTATGAAATAAAAGATCCTGAACAGTCTTCAACACCCCCTAATACATGGGGTATAATATCCAAGAAATAATATGGCGGATAAAATTTTACCAATGCTGATTGGCTTGCTCATAGCTCTTGGAGGGTGGAGCCTTTCGCGTACATTTGAGCTTTCAACTATTCAAGCAGTTCACGAAGATAAAGTGCAAGTGTTAAGAGAACAGGTTTTAAAATTAGAAGAACAGGTTGATAAAATGATGGATTCCGATGAAGATATTATGGATCAACATAAAAAATTATTTAAAATTTTAGAACAAGGAAATACTCCATCAGGGAGTTATAATTATAACTAATGCCTAAACCTCTCAGAATCTCAGAAGAAGCAGCCGTGCAGATGCCGATGAAAACCGTAGCCTCTTTGATCTGCATGGTCGCGATCGGGACCTGGGCTTACTTCGGTATCATTGAAACTCAAAACAAGCTTTCAACAGAGGTAGAATTAATGTCTAAAGACTTAACTGAGAACACAGAATTCCGGATAAAATGGCCCCGGGGCCAGCTGGGCAGTTTGCCCGCAGATTCTGAGCAGTTCATGATGATTGAGGATCTTTACAAGACTACCGATAAATTAAATAAACATATTGAAAACATGGCGTTGAACAAAGTGAACATCGAATTTTTAAGAAAACAAATGGACAAGGTTCTTGAAGATATAGAAAAACTAAAAGATGCTAATAGAGAAATGCATTATAGAAATGGAAATGGAGCACATTAATGGAAACAGTAGTAGCATTATTAATGTTTATAAATTTTGAAATTAAGGAACATCGTATCCAGGACTCAATGGCAATGTGCCTCCGCGGGAAGCGCGAAGCAGAGAGAACCTACTCCGATACTGTCTCTTATAAATGTATTAAGACTCAGGCTGAATTAGAGACTAATATTGATGGCTCGATCTCAATCAAAAAAATCGTTCTCAAATAGAAATCCTATCGCTCGAATATTAAGACGCTTTACTTCCAAAAGATTTAAAGATAAAAAGAAGTATGACAGAAAACAATACATTCGGCAAAAAATTCGCATTCAAGACTGAAGTTACTAATGGTACGTGCCCAACGTGTACAGAGCATACTGTATTTGTATCTCTTTATGAAAATATATATCGTTGTATTAGTTGTGGTGCAGATACTGAACAAAAGATTAATGGAGTTATAAGTTTTATGCCTATTGCTTCTGGCATGGTAGGACCAAAACCTACAATTAAACTTTTTCAAGAAGACGATGGCTCGTAAAAAGAAACCATTATTTGGTGTTAGTACTTATATAAAGAAAAAACCTAGAAAACGTCCTGGACGTCACGCAAAAAGACCCAATAAATACAAACGTAAAAAACCCTCGCGTGGTCAAGGTAAAAAACGTGTGGTCTAATGTACAAGATTTTAATATTAGCTTATTTAGTTGGAAGTGATCCGGTTATCACACAACAAAATTTTGAAATGCAGGGTTGGTTTAAAACCATGGACGAATGCCAGACTGAATTGTTGAGTCAACACCCAGACCAAAGCTTTAAAGTCATGAGAGAATTCGTTGAAGATAATAATTTTAAATGGGATTGGCTAGTTGCAGGATGCACGAACGAAGAAACAGGAGAGAAATACATGATTTTTCCTGAATATCCTAATGGAAAACCTTCTGAACTAGAGGGATTAGAATTCGAGTTAAAAGATATATTAATTTAGTCCTTGCAATTACTTAAATCTCATATTATATAGGATAAAGAAATTATGAGATACGAATACACAATTACGGATCAAGAAGGTAAAGAAGAGAAGGTTAAAGCTATGAGTTGGAAGAAGATGTTTAAGAGCTTATTATTAAAAACCCCTAAATTTACAGGTAAAATTACTTACATTAATAAAAAAGAAAATAATCAACTTAAAATAATTAATAATGGAAGAGAAAAAAAATAAAGAAAAAGGCAGAAAGTGGGACGGCAGATCGAGAGTATCCACTGATAAATATAAAGAAGGATGGAATGAAATATTTGGTAGTAATACTACTGTTGAGCACGAACGGGATAAACATAGAGAAAGTAAAGATAAAACACACGGGTAATTGTGATGAAATGGCTCATGCCTGGGTGGATGTTAATATGAAATATTATTCCCAACGTGAAAAAAATCCTAAACTACAGGGATGGTATGATTCAACAGGTAAATTATTACTAGGATGGATTTGTAAATAAACCTATCCTAAAGGGAAATTAAGGATAGGTATTAAAGGTGAGAAGATTTTGAATTAACACAATTTGGCCATAATGTCAATTAAGACCTTAATTCTTCTTTTGGCCTATCTATTTCAGCACAAGCAAATTTAATAAATATCTTATTGGTGTTAATATACTCCTCACCCATGACATTATATAATGTTAAAGTGTCATTGGTTCCTGCATACATACACTCAGCCCAGCTATTAAACTCTATGTTTTTGGTATAAGGTTGTTGACAATTCCCATAGAGAGCCGAGCAAATAATAATGGTTAAAGTAATAATTTTCATCTTGACACTTTTTATGGAATATCCTATATTCTAGTTTACAAACAATGAAAAGGAAAGAACATGACAGACATTAATAAATATCGAAATGTGTCCTTAACACATGATACATATAATACTTTAGTAAAGCTGTCCAAAGTTTTATTACCAGATGCAAAATTAAGCATTAGTAAAACTGTGGAAGCGTTAGCACACGAGAAAGCGAGAAAATTAAATGGCAAGGTTCCAACAAAAGTTCGAGCGGACTGAATCTAATCAAGCTAAGACACCCGAACAAGATCTCTGGACGTCTGTATTAAGTAAAGCAGCTCACGATGCAGTTTATACTTCAGATTGGTTTGAATCTAGAAAAGCCATTGAATGGTTTAAAACAAACAAATCAGACTTTAAGAAAGTTTGCACTTTTGCTGGTTTCAATTCTGATTATGTGTATTGGAAAATGATATCTCCAATTACACAAAGAGAAAAACACATGCATTGTGTTAGAACTGGTAATAGATATTATGTTGAAAATAACATAGGCTTACCAAGAGGTGGAAAAGTCTATCATTCTCACTATCGCATGGGTAAAAAAAGAGGCCCTTATAATGTAAAAAAGAAAAAAGGAAAGGTAGGAAGACCCCGGAAAAAAGACCCTTATTATGTTGCAATAGGTAAAAAAGGTGGTCGACCTAGAATGTATAATAATGTATAAAATAATTTGTACTCACTGTAATGGAAATGGTTATATTCATATTCAGGATAAACGTGGGGAAACGGAAGTAAAACAGTGCTGGACTTGTGAATCACAAGGAGAATTAACTTATGACGAAAAAGATATTAAAAAAATTAGTAATGGCATCAGTGTTACTAACAGTCTTAAACGGGTGTAGTGAATTTGCTCTACTAGCTTCAGGTGCTACGTTAGCAGGATCACAAAACGTTTACGCTCGAACTTATAGTAGTATGGATGTTCTCACCATTATGAGAACAGAGAAGGATATAAAGACACATGTGTACACGAACGCCAAAGAAATATTTGAAAAATCAAGATCCTGGTGAACAGGAAGAAACTATTGCTTATATTGCTGGCCTATTTGATGGCGAAGGGTGTATATCTTGCGTACAACGACCCACTAAAAGATCAGATCGGAACGGAAAAGTATATAATCAATGGTACATACGAGCTGAGATTGCAATGACAGATGAAAAAGTAATTAAATGGCTTCATCACACTTTAGGAATGGGATGGTCCGGACCTAAACGTTATCACAATCATAACTATAAACCACAGTGGCGTTGGTCTTGTGGTTATCAAGATTGCCTGAAGTTGGCAAAGATGTTATTACCCTACTCTAAAGTTAAAAAAAATAAACTACAGAAAGTGATTAATCATTATGCCTAAAGATGACAAAGAAAAAGGAGTTGTAAAGTATAACTATTTTCATTGGGGACCTTTTTTAATGCATGCCAATGTTCCTAAGGAAGAGTGTCAAATTTTTTTAGATGAAGGAAAACGTTGTCGTAAAAACAAAAAACTAGATTTCAGACATAAATTAGCTGGTCATCTAAAAGAAGAATATGCTTTAGATAATCCCGTTAAACTTGCTCCCGTTTTAAAAAAATATTTTGAAGCCTACACGATTGGTTATAATCAATGGCGTGGGGCAGGAAGTATTAAGCCTAATTTGAAATTAACAGCTCTTTGGATTAATTATATGAAAGCAAATGAATTTAATCCTCCTCACGATCATAGCGGAGATTTATCTTTTGTTCTTTATCCATCTGTCCCTCAAGACATTATTGATGAATGTAAAGCTTTTACTGGTACAATGAGAGGACCTGGTGGAATCGCTTGGTTTTATGGAGAAGGTAATCGTCAATGTATCAGCGCCGTTAATCAACTTCCTAAGAGTGGTGATCTATATATATTTCCTGCAACATTAAAACATTGGGTCTTTCCTTTTAGATCAAAAGTGGAAAGAGTTTCTGTTTCTGGAAATGTTTTGTTTGATATAGATTCTAGAATGAATTACGTGGGAGATCCAGCAAGAAACGTTAAACATAAATGATGTGGCCCACTTTAATTGTTGATAATTTTTTTGATGATCCTAAGAAAGTTATAAATTTTTCTAAACAACTTACTTATGAACGAGACAAAGAACATCGCTGGCCTGGAACTCGCACAAAACCTTTACATGAAATTAACAAAGAGTTTTTTAGATGGTCAACAAAAAAGATCATGACCTTATTATTTCCTATGAATATTAAGGAAATTAAATGGAATGCAATTCAACATTTTCAAAAGATTCCTTATAAAACTTATGGCGAAAGCGGTTGGGTTCATCGTGATAATACTACTGAATTTACTGCAATTATTTATTTAAGTCATCATCCTAAGAGTGGTACCTCTCTTTATACACCAAAAAAATTTGCTGTTGATACTTTTCACGACGACAAAAAAGCAAAGTCTTTTAAAGATCGTGGAAATTATTCCTCAGGTGAACAATGGAGAAAAAAAGCCAATGCTCATTTTGAAAAGACAGTTGATCTTCATTCGAATTTTAATCGGCTAGTCCTTTTTGATGGTCATCAATGGCACGGAGCTGAGAATTATGGCACAAAGAAAGAGGATCGTTTAACTTTAATTACTTTTTTTGTCACCGTAGCGGCAGAAGACGGAATTCCCATTCGTTATCCTATTCCTATGATGAGGCGTCAATGAATTATAAACCCTTACCCAAAGAATTACATTTAGGATTTTCAGATATTCATGATATCGGTCTATTCGCTAAAGAGAAGATACCTGTAGGAACCAACTTCGGTATGACACACTTACAATTTGGTAAGACAACGATTCGAACCCCGTTAGGAGGCTTCATTAATCATAGTGAAGAACCTAATTGTGAGAAGGTTAAACTTAACTTTACAACCGAAGATCATCAACCTGTTTATAATTTTAGCAAATTTAATTTAATAACAATCAAACCTATAAAGAAAGGAGAAGAGTTAACGTTAAAGTATACGTTTTACAAAGTATGAACAAAAAATATAATGAAATAGAAGTTCTCGAGAAAACCATTGAATGGTTCGAATCACAACTTCAACCGCATGACTGTGGTTGGATGCACACGACCATTGATGGGCTTAAACACCGAATACAATTTATTAATAATGAACTTAATGAACATTTACCCAATCAGTCTTGGGCGGAAGGATATCGCGAATGGAAAAAGAATCACTGTCCACACAACTAAAACCTAGCGTCTATATTGCCATGCCGTGTTATGACTCGGTGAAGATCGGCACGATGATCTCTATCATTGATCTTATTCAACAACTAGCAAAGAGCGGTATCGCTGTGGGTATTAAAACAATGAAATCCCCTTTGATCCATCAAGCCCGGAACTATCTTACCTCTTTGTTTATGGTCTCGCCTTACACTCATCTATTGTTTATTGATTCCGATGTAGAGTTCAAACCCGAAGCGGTCATCCGCATGCTGGTCCCTAAAAAAGATATTATCTGTACCCCATACAGAGTTAAGTCGGAGGACACGTCGAAAAACATCTATACCGTTGAATTTGTTGAGCCTATGGTTGTAGAAAATGGTTTGATTGAACTGAAAGCAGGGCCCACGGGCCTCATGCTTATTAAAAAAGAAGTCTTTAAAAAAATTATAAAAAATTTCCCTCATTTAAAAATTAAAAACCCAGTGATGATGAAACCGGGAGAAGATCATGAGTATTATTATAACTTCTTTGATTTTAAATTTGACAAAGGTTATAGTGTGGGAGAAGACGTTTCCTTCTGCCAATTGGCTCGGGAGGCGGGTTTTAAAATTTTCGCGAACACTGAGTCGTGGACCGCGCACCACGGATCATGGTCCTGGGAAGGAAAATTTGGAGAGGCGCTGCATGAAAAAAAATAACAAATACTCCTACCACCGGGGTACGATGACCACGGAACACGGATCACGGCACTATGAAATTAGAGGCGCGCGCCTACCCAGCGTCACTACGATACTTGCAAAAACTAAAGATGATCAATATATAAAGCGCTGGAAACAAAAAGTAGGATATGATGAAGCGGAGAGAATTGCCAACCATTCGAGTCTCAGGGGCAGTGCCATGCATAAGTTCTTGGAGAAATATGTCACACAACAAGGGCATGAAGATCTTACCCCGATCGGCCAAGAAGCTAAGCCGATGGCTCAAAAAATTATTGAAGTAGGATTACTTCCTGTTGAACTATACTATGGTTCAGAAGTAACTTTATACTACCCAGGTTTATATGCTGGAGCAACAGACTTAGTCTGTGAACATAACGGCATGGAAACCATTGTCGATTTCAAACAAGCAAACAAACCTAAGCAAAGAGATTGGATTGAAGATTATTTTCTTCAAATTGCAGCCTACGCTATGGCCCACAATCATGTTTATGGCAGCAACATACGCCAAGGTATTATTATGATTTGCACGCCAGATTTATATTTTCAAGAGTATAGATTTCAAGATGCAGATCTACGGAAGTATCAACACCAATTTTTAAAAAGACTGGATCAATATTACAACATTAAGCATGATGAAAAAGAACAGGCAAATGTAGATACAAAAGATTTAATGGAAGAGTTCGAGAAAGAAGCAGGCAGACTAGATAAAGCTAGAAAAGGAGATATGGCTAAGAAGCTATGGTAGAAAGAAATCCCCAGGGAGATTTATTAATGATATTTCCTACCACAATATATGTGCGTAGTTATAAGGAAGATTTTAAAACAGAATTTAAATATATTAGAAATTTAGATTATCAAGATCAACAAGTAACCGGAGCTTTCAGAAGTAAGGACTCCTACTTATTAAAGCACCCATCACTTTCAAAAATAAAAGAATTTATTCTGGAGTCCTTGGATATATATTCAAATACTGTCTTAGGAACCAAACAAAAACTTTCTATTACACAGGCCTGGGTACAACGTAATCCCTATGGAAGTTTTACTCATGAGCATACACACGCTAATAGTTTAGTTAGTGGAGTATTTTATTTTAGAAATGAAGAACATGCTTCAATCACTTTTACTAAAAATGAGCCCAATAGAATCAGAGCACCTATAGATAAACATACCAGACTAAATAGTGATGCATTTCAATTTAAACCTTTATCAGGTGATGTAATTCTCTTCCCTAGTGGTTTGAGACATTCTGTACCTGTGAATGTTAAAAAAGAAAGTAGATACTGTCTCGCTTTTAATGCGTTTTGTTTTAATGAACTAGGAGTAGAAGGTGAATCCACTCATTTAATTTTCGAGGATATTGATGAACAGCGTAGATGATTTTGTAATCACAGCAAATGTAATACCCACGCAGCTTTGCAAATCTCTTATCAGAGAAAGCGAAAAACATGATTGGGCTAAACATAAATGGTCAACTTACGGACAAAAAGAATCAGAATATTCTGGTGCTCAAAAGGAATTAGACACAACTTATTCAACAAAAGAACAATTTAATACTTTAGGTCCAATTATTATGAAAGCTGTTATGGCCTACCAGAACAAAGTTTCCTGGCCAGAAGACCATTGCAGACCATCATGGATTCAAAGATTAACTCAGGTCAGATTTAATAAATATACTAAAGGAACTAAGATGCGTACTCATTACGATCATATTCAAAGTATGTTTGATGGCACAATGAAAGGAATACCAATACTCTCGATTGTAGGATTATTAAATGATAATTATGAAGGTGGAGAGTTTATGATTAGAGGAAAAGAAGTTAAACTAATCAGAGGAGATATATTAATATTTCCTTCCAACTTTATATATCCTCATGAGGTAAAGGATATCACCAAAGGAATTAGATATTCATTTGTTAGTTGGGCATTTTAAGGAGGTAATATGAGAGAACGCATCTATAAAGCATTAATCAGTAGATATACATCTCAAATGGAAGATGCATTATTGAAGATAGATATGCTTGTCGCAGGTGATCGCAACGGTGTCATAGTGGACCATGAAGACATAACCGGCGCTATTGACAAACAGTTGGGAATTGCGGCGAATTGTGACGAGAAGATGTCTAAACTTAGGCGCTTTTATGGCAACAATTAGGCAAACAGAGCTATCCCATAGAATCCAGTGGCAGAAATCTAGATGATTCCATGAGATTCTATAGGAAAAATGATCGTTTTACGCGGGTTTTTTTTCTAGGTTGGCAGGAGTGGCAGAATTTTGGATTTTACTGGCAGACGTAAGTCATTGATATATATAGATAATCTATATATTTTATATAAAAATGCCAGCTTGCCAGACTTTTTTTGCTGATAAATAAAATAGAAAAAAATATATTTTTGCTGTATATGGCAGATTGGAGAACAAGGAAAACACATGGCACGGAAGAAATCTCAAAAAAGGCGCATAAACATTGGAAAAAAGAGATATTATTTTTATCGTATAACCTGGCTCGACATCACTGGGGATGCCAGTCATGCCAGTCCTGAGGAGTTTAACCAGTTTGAATGTGCAAAAATGGTAACTCTTGCTTATATTTATAAAATAACCAAGAAATTTGTTTGGACTTTCGCTAGTTATGATAACAAAGATGAGGCATACTCTGATAGAAATATATTTCCGAGAGGTTGTATAATTAAGATGGAGAAGATTAATGTCT
>Ga0080013_1000291_pt1 | contig 71326 bp, 79 predicted proteins | sample ETNvirenome_6_85_FD_69236 | JGI IMG/M metagenome (GOLD analysis project Ga0080013, IMG submission 69236) | Marine viral communities from the Pacific Ocean - ETNP_6_85 (SPADES assembly) (version 2) | ecosystem: Environmental > Aquatic > Marine > Oceanic | place: Pacific Ocean | collected 2013-06-19
GTGGTTGTCACATAACCATAATAGACAATCTCTGAAGATTTGTCTCTCACCAGCTCCACCACGGACATCACGTGCCCAAAAAATAATTCTAATTGTTGTGAGAGGGTCTTCATTAAAAGCTTTCGAAACCTTGGCGAAAAGTCTGTCTTTGCTCGTACCACGCATCGCTCCTATTTGAAAAAATAAGTTGACACAATGTTTAAGTGAGGATGAGTTTGTGGTCATCCCGTTCTCAGTCGTTGTGTCTCTTTGTTGTATGGCGTCGATTAAATTCATGGTTATATTTTTTTTAAACAGTATTATAAGTATGTAAAAGTCCGTAAAACTCCCGAACGTTCTTATATAATAACAAAAAAATTGGTTGTGTCAAGCCGCCAGTAGTACTTTTTTTAATTTTAATACAATCACCCAAATGGGCTTACCGTTTTTGATAATTTTTTCTTCTCGTTCTCTATCTTTAATCCACTTAACGAATGTTTTCCAGCTGGTATTAATTCTTCATTAATATGATTGCAATCTGCACATTGAAAAATAATCATAGGAGCAAACGTTGGTCTTTCCAGTTCCGCTACATCAGCGGTAAGTTTTTTTAGGATATGTCTTTGTTTGAATAATCCGGAACCACAGTTGTCACAAATAACATCTTGTAAGTCATCTGGATTAATATTTAATTCTTGTTCTTCTTCCATAGTATAATATTTTTAAACAAATGTAAGATGAGTATAGTAGTTAGTCAAATATTTATTATAAAAGATTGTAGCAAATAATGGAACTTATTATAAATAAAAATAACTACCCTTTGGAGTTGATGTTAACTGAGCCTCAAATAAGAAAAGGTATGATGGGGAGAAACAAACTAGATGGTGGTATGTTATTCGTATTCGATAATGTTTCTCCTAGAGCTTTTTGGATGAAGGACTGTGTGATACCTTTGGACATTATATATCTTACTAATGGTAAGGTAAACAAAATTTATAATTCATGTCCACCGTGTGAAAGAAGATTAACATGCCCTAATTATCCGGGTATTGGTGATTCTGTTCTGGAATTAAATGGGGGTACAGCAAAAAAAGAAAATATTCAAAAAGGAGACAGATTAGGCTTTAAATCTTAATTCCTTATTCTCGTGTCTTTATATACTCTAAAATAGTTTGTGACATCTGTTCATCAAAAAACTCTGAGTCTAATTCAGCAACTATTTTATTGGTGTTATCACTCTCTTCAGTATCAAAATATATCATATACTTAGGAGTCCCAAACATAGTTTCATATTCTAAAACTAACTGACCTTCTTTATAAGGAATATTTTTTATAATATTATTCTCCTCACTTGATTCTAACTCTATCTCTTCAGTTTCAGGACTATCATCCTTATCTCTCATTTCTTTCCATTTATCATCATAGAAATATTCAGGATTGCCTCCTGGAGTATCTTTACCAGCATCTTCTTTAATTATTCTTTTTACTAATTTTTGTATTTGTATTGGGGAGATGTTTATCTTTCTTTTCATTGTTTAGTGATTTCTTTAAGTTTTTCTACCATAGCATTTTGAATCCATTTCACCATTCCAACATATTTTGTTTGTTGTCCTGGTTTCTTTTTATACGGTTTGTCAAAATCTCTTGTTGCTCTACTAAAAAAGTTCAATCCACTTATATTAGTTATACATTTATGTCCTCCACTGTTAGATTGTACAACATCCCATATAGATACAGTTATCCTATCTAATATATTTTTTTGTTTTTCACTTAGTTTTGCCCAAGGTGTATCTATAATATTAATTGTCATATCATAATAAGGAGAACCTTCAGAAGGCATATTATGTAAATGGTCTTTATATAATGCAAATAAATCAGATGTTTTAAACCCTATACTTTCTTCTTCTGCTTTTGTTTCACCAATACGTTTTATAACCGAAATAGGTACCTGATGTCTTTGTAACCCCGGTTTAATGGTCTCTAACACTTCTTGGGCTACATCACCTAGGTTTACCCCTTTAATAGCTCTGTCTTCTTTAAATGGATTACAAGAAGCTTGTACTAATCCCATAGGCCAAGCTATAACTAAAAAATCAGCGTCCGGATATAATTTAAATGGTATATATCTATCATAAGAACCTGGTTTAAACATATTTCCACCTCCATATTGTGAAATTATACCATCCTCATAAGTTACATTTTCTGATTTAGATTGTGCTTGCACGTATTTTTCTTGGTGTACTTGCATTTCCTCTGGAGTTGCAAATCCTCTCTCCTTCGCTATCCTTCTAATGTTATTATAAATGTTCAAAATAGAAGGTTGTGATGTCATTACTAACTCTTCTAAAAACCCTGGTTTATTTTTATAAGCTAATAATAGTTTATTTGTTAATAATGCTAACATTTGTTTGTTCCTGGGTACACCACTTTCTTTATCTAAGTCGTATAAATAATTCATTACCTCCTCAGGTTTAATCCCATACTTTGCATAATCCGCACTATCCATGGTAGAAATCATCCTAATATCCTCATTAGGGAAGATATCTTGTGGACTTACTATTTGAGATACCGTCTCAACATTTGACCTTGCTCCTCTAAATTGTGTAGAAGTCTCATCCTCTACCCCAGTTTGACTGTCATGGTGGTCAGTATGTACTATCATTTGTGGTTTTCCATGGGCAAAATCTACCAGTACTGGCATCACATCACCTCTAGCTTTATCTATTAATGGTTTCTGTACAGAAAATTCCTTATCACCGTATTGGATAACATGACTACCTATTACTTTTATACCATAAGACTCCAAATAATTTTTCATTGCTAAAGCAGTAGTCACACCGTCTGTGTCTTGGTGAAAGTATATCTCTGCTTTAGGATATCTTTCAGCTAAAGCTTTAATGTTACGTATTCCGCTTTCTTTTAGTAATATTTGTGATAGTGTGTTAACTAATTCCATATTTTATAAATATCTTTAATAGGTGCAATTAGAAAATAGTTCAGCTTCTTTATCTCTTCTAGTATAATTGTCTGCCCAAGTACCGTCTTTTTTTCTTCGTTGGGGTGGGTTCCAAGTTTTAATCGCGGAAGAAGCTTCTGTCCAATTTCCTTTCTTTACATCTTGTATCCAAGGACTCATTCTAACATTTTGACACCCAGAATTAAATACTAAAGACACCATCGCATCGTACATACACTGGTCAATTTTACCACCTTCCAATTCATCACCAGTCCACGCATTAATAATTCTATTTACACACCCTACAGCCTCTGCTAAATCATTCTTTAGTAATTTTAAAGCGGTTTCTTTTGTGATTGTATTACCTTCATAAGCTTCTTTACCTGTGTGGCCATAACCTATAGTTAAAGTACCACCAGGGTTACCTTTCTTATACCTACTACTAACATATTCTATGGGTGGGTCATTATAATATGCATCGTCATAAGTATACAGAACTGGTTCTCCTCCTACACCTTCGTCTTTTGAGATGAATGTGGTCAATTCATCAGAAGCTGTTTCAGGAGTAACAAAATACTCTTCTGTTTGTTCTACAAGGTATCTTAGTTGATTTATTAATTTCATACCTATAAATACCTACTTAATTACTATTGATTGGGGTTGGTTTTGACGTGTTGGATGGCTCTATCTAAATACCATGCGGCTTTTTCTAAGTCTTCTAAAGTTTCATTCTTCTTACCTGCACGTGATATATATTTAATTACATTACCTAATGAAAAATTTAAGTTCCATGCTTCTATAACCTTTATAGCCTCGTAGGTATTCTCTGCTCCTCCATAATGTGGGGGATGATTTACCATTTCTTTCTTGGTGGTCACTCTAAGTATTTTTTATATTTTTCTTTACAGTTTTAGTAACTAAAGGGTCTTCTTCCTCCCCTTCACTCATATTTCCTGTCACCATTTCTAAAGCTCCCTTATGTTCTTCTTCTAACTTTTCTATTAAAGTTAACACTTTTTCTTGTAAGTCATTTGTCTTCATAACATCAGATTTAAGTACACTTATTAGTTCTACTTTTGTCTCGAAATCTCCTGGTAATACTAATACTTTATACCCAAAATCTTTCATTAACTGATTGGCGAACATTCTTAATTCTTCTGATGGGGGAACCCTCAACATCTGTATAACGAGAATAGGTTCATACTTCTCCTCCAATAAATTCTCTAAATTTTTTAATATTTTTTTACTATCCATAATTTTTTTTTATTGATTAAATTTAAATATCACCTACATCAAAGTAAATATAAAATATTTTCTCTTTTATTGTGTACGATTCATTATTTTTATTATATTTGTAGGTATACAGTAATTATAACTAATATGAGTTTAAAAACTATTATTAAAAATAATGAAAAACAAGATAAGTAGGATTTTTAAAACAAATTCTACTAAAAAACGAGTTGATGAACTTTTGTCACAAAAATCTCAGGTTGAAAGAGAGTTAGAGAAGATACGAAAAGAATGTAAGCACAAAGACAAAGTTATAAAACAAATCAATACTGGTAGTGGTTTTTCCTTCCAGGTACGTTGGGTATGTGAAGACTGTAGTCTCCCTGTTGGGTGGCCTTCAAAAGAGGAAATAGAAAAATTTTTAAGAAACTAATAAAAAATATGTTAAAAGTAGAAGTAAAAAAAGGAAATATTAATAGAGCATTGAAAGAGATGAAATTTAAAGTCAGAAAGACTAAACAACTTCAAAGAATTAGAGATATTCAATATTTTCAAAAACCTTCTATGAAAAAAAGACTTCAACTGGAGAAAGCCATAAGACGAGAACAAAAAAGCAGAGAAGAAGAATAAACTTATAACCGCCCCCTACCAATCATCATTCCTACCATACCTATCAACCGGCATACCCCCTATATAAGCCCAGTTCTCCCAAGCCGGGTCTATTTCATTATCTAACATCTCCATTAACCAAGGTGCTAAGTTAAGTGGTACTATTAGTGAAGCCTCTATAGGTTCAAAGTACCTACCCTCTATTGTGTATTCACCCTCAAAATTCCATATAGTATATTGATTACCATGAGCTAATCCGTATAATTTAAAAATCTGTATAATTTCCTCTATTATCCATTTTATCTTACTAAATGCAAATTCAACATTTTGTTCAATATTCTCTATTTCTTCTTGTGAAGCGTCTTTATATTTATCCATCTCATCTTCATATCTTCTTTGAGCTGCTAGATATTCATCCAACCATATCCTTAATTCATGGCGGTATTTACTATCAATAATATTGAATGCTACATCTGTATCTATGTTTTCTTCTTCGATTTCATCTTGTTCCAATACTAATTCTTCTTCTTCTAATTCTTCATCAAACACATCCACATTCATATAATCTATAAAATCAGAAGTAAAAACTCCCTCTGTTAGATTCTCTGGTGGTTTATTTCTTTTTCTCAAATCAATTAATCTTCTAACTAATCTATTAAATAGATTCTTAATTGACAGTATTCCTATAGAAAATAATATAGCTTTAAAATATTGGGGAGCGGTATCTACAGTTAAAGATTCTGAATTAATGTAAGCTTTTAAAGCATCTATTATAGGTAAAAACATAAAAGTAAATGATGCAATATCTAATAGATTATTAACTACGAAACCCGAAGTTTCTGCAACTTTTATACCTATATCTTCAGCACCTTTTAAAAAATTAACAGTTTTGGTTAGAGTGGCTCCAAGTCCTTCCTCTTTTACCATATTAATTAATTTCTTAATTTCCGGACTATTATCTTTTATTACCAATGCAATTGCAGCAATAAAAATCATGCTAGTTTCTGTCTCGGTAAATTGGGGATTTTGGTTTAATAATAAGTCTTTTACTGGTTTATAGAATGCCGTAATTCCTGCACCCCAGGTAAGAGTGCCTTCAATATGCACACCTATAGTGGCAAGTAATTCTTTTAAAAAACTATCTTGAGTATTTTGATGTTCTAATATAAGTTCTATTTGTGATTTCATTACAACAATAAATAGTTGTTGTTAGGCCAATTTAATGAAATATTACTGCACCATTATTAGATGCTATTTCAAAAGCTTTTTTCCAGTCTTGGTATTTCTGTCTAAACCATCTCACATCATCTAAGGTATAATCTATCTCTTTTTCTGCATCCTTTCTCCCAAAGGCTTTATTCTCTTCTTGCCTTTTTTGTAAGAAACTAGGTGTATGCTCTGGATGTCCTTTCATTAAAACCCATTTATCCACAGTATCCATTATCTTTTTTTCATTATCTACAAAATCTTGATGTAATTTCTTTGATACTATTGGTCCAATCCAGCCTTCAGCATCAGAAAAATTAATCAATTCTTCAAAAGGCCTATTTGAGTACCCCCCACTATCTACATTTGACCATACTTGTTCATCACCACCATAATATCCAGCAGCATGTGCTAATTCATCTCTCCACATACCATATCCACTATAAGAACCAGCTCTAAATGAATAACTTTCTCCTGTTGCGTCATAAGCTCCGTCTTCTATCCCTTGAGATTGTTCCTCAAACCAAGAATTTGGTCTAAAAGTCCATAGCTGATATCCAAGTTCATTTTCCCAGTCATAATACTCGTCTGACCAAGGTTCCATTCCTTCAGGTAGTTCTACCCTTTTTAATTCACTAACCGCACTAATGTCTAATCCCATTTATTAAATCTTTAACAAGTGTAAAACATTCTTTAGGTTCTTCAAAATCTCTGTCTGGAGCAAAGAACTTTGGACTTCCGGTATCGGTATTAACCACCATAACTGTAGGAACATACTCCTCACCGGTAATCTTCTTTACCGATTCCCATAATTTCTCTCTTATGTCTATATCTATAGGTTTGTATTTAATACCCTCATTTTGCATATACCCCTTTAATTCATCACAATAAGGACATCCTTCCATAGTATATAAAACTATTTTGTAATTTTTCATATTAATTTAAATAATAGTTTATTTTATCACTATAAAATGATTTGGATTGGATTCCACTCATTCTTTCTACCAATTTTCCATTTTTGAATATAATAATTGTTGGTATGCCTCTTATACCATATTTGGCAGCCAAATCTGGAGATTCTTCTGTATCTACCTTTCCAACACAAACATTAGACTCCTCTTTAAAATCGTTTATTAATTCATCCATTGTTGGTGTTAATATTCTGCATGGACCACACCACGCTGCCCAAAAATCTACTAGTGATACTTTATTACTTTCAATTGTAGTATCAAAATTACTTGTCGTTAGTTTCATATGTTATAAATCCTATTTTGTTCTCGTCTGAAGAACTTCTTATTATTTCCTCCTCAAAATTATAAATATCGGCTAACGTCATTGAACCTTTAGCTTTAGTCTTTATATTAAGGTGATTAATTAATTCTTGTGCGTCTTTTTTATTTAAAGCATGGAAGGCGTGGTCTACCACTAACCGTCCTTTACGTAATAGTGCTTTATCTATTCTTTCTTTATCTGTATTAAATGTAGCTAGAACCTGAATATTAAGACAGTCCCCCAGTATTCCGTCTGTTAAATTAAGAATATTGGATACACCATCTACCGATGCTGAAACACTTCTATCAGTAATAACTCTTTCTGCGTCCTCTATTATTAATAGAGAATCTGGGTTTTCCATTAAAAATGGGATAAAATCTGGACTTGCTATAGTTTCTACCATAAAAGGGGGGACAAATATTATCTTTTTATCTATGGTTTTAGCCAAATGTCTAATATATGTGGTCTTACCAGTTCCTGGTTTTCCGTGTAACAAAATTAACCCTTTACTCTTCTTATTGGATAAGGTGTTAATTATTAAATCATTTACTTTAATGAAATCTTTACCGTAATTTAACCCCAAATCTATTTCATCTTTCAACTTAACACTAAATCTTTGTAATTTTAACCCGTAAGTGCTTTTGGTTATGAGATTTATATTATTTATATTCTCTTCCTTTAGTTGGTGTTCTTTAATCTTATCAAGTATTTCTTCTAAAGCTCTTTCATTATCATATGCACATATTATTTTTATATAATCTTTTTCAGAATAATCCTCAAACTCCATTTTGGGGTTATTCATATTCTTATAAAAAAATATTTGTATTATGACCGACCCCAAACCTAAGGTATCGAACCTAAATACTTTAGAGTGTGGTTCTATCTTATGAGTTTCTTTAGAAAGGGAAATAGATTCCCACATTAACCAACATTTACCCTCAAACCAATTCACAATTTTTTCATCAATACGTGTATCTGTATTTAATATTTTTGGTATCTTATCAAATTCATTGATAAAATAAGAACCTAAAGGAAAATCTCTTATAAATGAATTTTCATAGAAATTTCCTGTTGTGAATTTTGAACGGTTAAGAACATTTTTCTCCATTATCCTACTTTATATGATATTTTCTAATATAACTTTAGAAACTTTATAAGGGTCTGCATTAGAGGCAGGTCTTCTGTCTTCCAAATAACCTTTTTGGTCTAAGTGGGTTTTAATTGGAATCCTAATACTAGCTCCTCTATCGGAAACTCCGTAACTAAATTTCTTAATTGATTGAGTTTCATGAAGACCTGTTAGTCTTTGGTTGTTATTAGAACCATATTCCTTAATATTCTTTTTATGATTTTTCTTAAACTTTTCACATATATCCATAAATAAATCTGCTCCACCATCATTTCTCATTTTAGAATTAGAGAAGTTACAATGCATTCCTGACCCATTCCAATCTCCTTTAACTGGTTTTGGGTGTAACTCTATTTTTACATTATATTTTTCTGAAATTCGATATAATAAATATCTACTTAACCATAGGTCATCAGAAGCTTTCTTAGCTCCTCTACTAAATAATTGATATTCCCACTGACCTAACATCACTTCAGCGTTTATGCCAGTAACATCTAATTTGGCTTGTATACAAACCTCTAAATGTTCTTCCGCGATATCTCTACCTACAACATTATCCAAGCCAACACCACAATAGTATTGTCCTTGTGGTTCTGGATAACCAGTAGTAGGGAATCCTAGAGGTTTAGTGTCAGACATTAATGTGTATTCTTGCTCAAATCCAAACCATACGTCTTCATCATCATCCAGAAGATGTCTACTATTGCTTGGGTGTGGGTTACCGTCTGGATTCAACACCTCACATAAAACCAGAAACCCATCATGTCTTTGTGGGTCACTAATAACCCTAACAGGATTTAATATACAATCTGAATCACTTCCTTCTGCTTGTTGGGTGCTACTACCATCAAAAGACCAGTCTGGTAATTCATCTGGAGTAGGTATTATTGTACCATTAAGGCTTAATTCTCTTTTTACGTGGTGTTTTGGGGTGGTTAATGGGTCGAAGTCCCATACTTTTGTTTTACTTCGTAGGTTTGGTTCTGGTTTATAACCATCTAACCAGATATACTCTAATTTAACTTTCATCTGTTTAAAACTTTATGTTTAGTTTATTAAAACGACTTTGTGTCATTTGAATTATACTAAATAAAACATTAAAAGGTAAGTTTACTAATAAGAAATTTATTGATGGATTCTATAGATTAGATTTGCCTGCTCTCCTTACGACTTTAAACTCATACCCATTATCCGTAGCCCAGTTTTCAATATCAAACATTGATACAGTCATGCCATCTCCAAACGGCAATTCCTTGTGTTCACCCATAGAACTCTCTATATAGACAATTCTTTCAGAAGGTGATTGGTAAATATCAATATTTTTAGAAGTACGTCCCCACCCTCCTTTATTATATAATCTTAGATGGGTCATCATTCCGAGATAATCCTTTATCTCTAATTCTATTAATGGCATAAGTTTCATGCTTAATAAATATTATCTCTATATATAATATCCTAAAAAGGTAAGTCTCCGATTGGTTCTGGTGTAGAAGTAGCTCGCGGGAATATAAATTCTTCCTGAGATGTAAGAGGGGGTAGTTGTTGGTGTGAGTCTTTTATATACTTGGTCTCATTATTATGTGGACTTAGGTATTTTCCTTTAGCTAAACGTGTTTTGATGTTATAATAAAAAGTAGTTACAAATTTATCCAATACCTTTTTCCACTTACTATCTAAGTTAACATTTCTTTTTAAACGATTTTGTGGGTTTAAATTACCCCCTTCATATCTAAACTCACATGTGGCTCTCTCATTACCTTCAGGGCCACCTTTTCTTATGGAAATGATATAACAATGGGTGTCATTTAAATATGAACGAACACAGTTAGTTTGATGTTGTCCTTCTCTAAAATAATCTAAATCATCCTTTAATAATATAGGATAATAATCTACCCCTTCCACACTTACTGCCTGTGGTATTGATTCTACTAAAGTTATATCATGTTTTAATATTGTTCTTGTATTACTTTCATGATAATGTATCTTTGTGGCCCATTCTGAATGTTCTGTTGTAAATTCATCCATAGTTTTTGCTTTTATCTTCACATCCTCATTATATTTGGTATTGAGTCGATGTCTTTGATTAAGATGGTCCATTAATTCAGTCCATCTTAAATTAGTAGGGTTGGAGTCTGTTTTGTCATTTAGGATTTTAACTATATTTCTTTTCTCAAAAATAGATAATCCTTCACCTTTAGACCAATCCTCCTTTTCATCCTGACTATCATAATATGGTAATAGCCCATCCCTTTGTTCCTTATACTCTTTAGTGTCTTTATGGAAATAAGAAGAATTAACATTTTTTATAAAATCCAACCCCAATAGATTTTGTAGAGCAGCGTATTCTGGATAACTTAAATCTGGATTCTGATTGAAGAATCCAATATTTGATTTATTCTTTATACCATAATAATCTAATATGGATACCACCAACTTCATTTTATTTCTTTTTATCTTCCTCATCCCCGGATAAAAGGTAGTTAACATATATCCCCAAAGATTAGGACACTTTATCTTTTTTGCCTTTACGAACCAAGCTGCTGACATCAAATGTATTACATGATGGAAATTAGCGGCGTCTAATGTTATGTTGGAGTGGAACCCAAAACAACTTTTAAATTGTTTTTCTAATTCTTTGATGGTGTAATCTTTTGATAGTACACAATAATAAATTTGTGAAAGTATATGGGTTAATGCGGTTGCTATTTCTACTTGTATTTGGGACTTGGCTAAAGCAGTTTTAATGTAAGGAGCTTTATCAGTAGTAGTTATATTAAAATTGGGTATTCTCATAAATGATAATAATTCTTCATATGAGAGTTGCTGGGGTGGTGGGACAATTAATGGGTTTTTATTTGTATTGGTTCTTTTCTTTCTACTAAAAAAATTACTAGTGGTATAGTAGAAGTCTCCGGTCTTTAAATTAAAAGTAACATAATAATTGTCTCTATGTTTGTGAAAATGTTTTTTACCTACCCTTCTAAGTTTTTGAAACTTGTATATCCCCAGACGTACTTTGTCTTCCCCTTCTTGTTCCAATACTATAGTTAATCTTTTAGTAGCAGCTTCATGACATCGGTCAAAAGATAATTTTAACCACTCTTGTTCGTCTACATTATGAAGGACTTTATCAACTGACCATTTCCCTTTTGATGGGTCCTTTAACCCTTCATCTGTTGTCTCAAATATAGTGTTATACTCTACTTTTTCCCTATTTTCATCTATAGTAGAATAGGAGTTATAACGCACAAGTGTCAGATTTTCCCACTTAAATTTAGCTAATTGTTTAGTTTTAGAGCTTTTTTCCATGTTAAAATTATACAATTTTATCACATTTTAACCAAATATTTTCAAAAAAATTTATTCTTTTTTGCCATCACTTGTAGGTGAAAAGTATAACTTTTCATCGAGTTTTGTGATTTACAATTACAAAGTTAACGCTTTTTTAGCACTTTAAAGTCTATTTATTGATAGTTATTTTGAGAAAAAACCGTTTTTGGGTATGGAAAAGTGTTATGTGATGAGCAGGACATAGACCCTGATACCAGGAACAAAAGCAATTACAAACTTGTTTGTAATAGCATAAACTAGATTAAAAAAATTAATTATGGATAACGTAATGAAATTGATTACAGGATTTTTCGGAGGACTAGGGTCTGTTTTGATGGCAGTGGTTCCAGTATCTATTCTGTGGTATGTTCTAACAGGAGGTGCCGTATTTGGCATAGATGTTGTAGCAAATCTTTCCGCTCTTATCACTTCACTTGGTGAAGGAGGGTTCGTAGGATTGATTGTGTTAGTACTATTAACATCATTCTTCGTTAAGAAGTAAAAAAGAAGGTGTTTATTTTTGAGCATCTTAGACAAAAAAATATCAAAAATATAAAAAGTTAAAAAATTATTTATGATGAAAAAATTGATTTTAACATCCGCTGTAGCTTTGATGACATTATTTGCATCAGCACAAAATTTCACAGTAGTAACAACTTACGATGGTGACCAAGAAGAAACTATGGATAAACTAACTCAGAATTTTGGTGTTGGTTATGCATTAAATGATACTTGGACTCTAGGTATGATTACAGCTGGGGAAGATTCTTTAGGGGATGCTACATATGACATTTGGGCTAGATATAGCATGAATGGAGATATGTATCTTTCTTTACAAGCACCAACTGATGACATGATGGACAATATGACCGTTGGTATAGGCTATTCTATTAATGTATGGAAAGGTCTTAATGTTGAACCAAACTACAGTATGGGATTAAAAGAAGATGAGGACGGAGAAAGAGAGGGTACTTTCAATCTTGGTCTATCCTATAAATTCTAACATACGAAAAGTAGGGTTAAGTGATTTAAGACGGTTGCAATTAGTGAAAGTTTTTCCCGCAACCAAAGATGGAAACTAATTACGGATTTTAAATAACTTAAGTGTTGCAAAATATAAAACCCCTCCTGGACACAGGGGGGGTTTTTACTTTTATAATAAAATTTCTATACGTACTCTTCAGCTAATTCCCAAAGTCTTTTATTCACATCAACTTGTCTATCAATATTAGTTAATTGTCTTGACGTTTGGTTTCTTCCGTTTCTTAGTCTATAACTAAGTCCTCCTCTTATCAATTTTTCTTGTATTACATTTAATACTTTCCATAGACTATCTCCTTTATCTTCTTCTCTCCAAGGATTTAGGATGTCGTCCATTGATAGTACACTATTACCATCCTTCCATCTCGTTAAGAGAGCTTTTTTTGCAAAAGAGAGTTGTTCTTCTCTATTTAACTTTCTATCTTCAAATTTAGATACGGTTCCAATTATCGTTGGAATGGATTCTACAACTTCGTCTGTTACTTCTTTAACTTGGTCTAAGTCATACCATTGGTGTTTTATTCTAATTTGGCCGAATGTCTTGTCTGCTACTATTAAGCCATTAGAACATACCAATCTAAATAATCCAGCGTGAAGACTAAAAGCGTTTCTACCATCATGTGAATTAGTCATTACTATTTCTGGTACTATCCCATTTATTTTTATCGAAGACATCTTGTCATTTCTAAATCTTAACATATGTTTTGTATGTAACATATTAGCTTTAGATTTTCTTTGTTCTGCCTTATAAGGTAACCATCCTTGTTTGGACATGTCTTCTACCATTTGAAGGGTTGGGATAAAGGTATATTTTTGGGAAACACTCTGTGAGGGTTCTGTAGTAAATACTGAAGGTGCGTATTTCTTAATTTCGTCGTAAGTTAGGGGTTGATTCATCATCATAATATATTTTTTATTGTTATTAATTCTATACAAATATACTGATTTATCTTTAGATTACAAAGTTAATTGAGATTATTTTCCATATTTTTTAAAGCTTTGCAAATTTCATATCTTTCTTCTCCTTCAAAAAATCGTATAAGGTTCTTAATTTCCCCACAATAAAGACTTAAATGTTTATTTATACATAAATCATAAAACATTTGAATATTAATATTATAATCGTCTATAATCACCATATACTACTTAGTTTTTTTTCTAGATTTTACTATATCATCAACGATACCATACTTTACCGCTTCTTTGGCGTTTAACCATAAATCTCTTTGAGCGTCTTTTTCTACTCTTTTTGCTGTTTTACCACAATACGTTCCTAATAGTTTAAATAGAGTTTGATTTATATTCTCCCATTCCTTCATGGTAATTCTTGCGTCTTGGATATTTCCTACAGCTCCTCCACTTGATTGGTGTAGCATTGTTCTACTAAATCGTAGGGAATATCTTTTACCTTTGGTTCCAGCTCCTAATATTAAGGACCCCATTGATGCTGCCATTCCTGTATTAATAGTTACTATATCTGAGTTTATATAATCCATCACATCTATAATACTTAGTCCTGATTTAACTGACCCACCTGGGCTATCTACATGCATGGTTATATCCTCTTCCCCTACACTATCTAAAAACATTAATTGTGCTTGTACTACAGTAGACATTCTATCGTTTACTTCGCCTGCTACCCATAATAATCTATCCATCATTAATCTAGAGAATACATCCATGGCTGTAACATTTAATTGTCTTTCTTCCAAAATTAATGGTGTTAAGCTGTTTTCTATATGTTGTTGGTATTGGTGTTGTTCTAATCCGCTTATACCATGATTGTGTAATGCGTATTTTTCAAATTCTTTTTTTATATCCATTTTGTTTTTTTTTAAAAAGGTAAAAATTCTTTTAGTTTATTTAATCTTTCCCAAGGGAAATATTTTGTTTTGTCATATGGTTCAACTAAATGACCGAAATGACCATTGAGTGAGGTTTTTAAATATATGGGATTTAAAAGTCCCATTTCTCTAATCGTGTCATCTATGTTTAAAGGAAATAAATCCCGAACTAAACTATAGATGAACTTATGTGGTACGAACGGTTCTTCTCTCCCATAATCTAATGATAAAAATTTACCGTCTGATTGTCCAATAATAAAGGATATTCCGACAGTACATTCTTTTGCCCACCCAGAAGCTACTATGTGTTTAGCAATCCATCTAGCGAGATACGCTCCTGACCTATCTACTTTGGATGGGTCTTTACCGGAAAATGCTCCACCACCAACAGGAGCGTAGGGACCATATTGGTCAATAACAATCTTTCTTCCTGTTAAACCACAATCAGCGTCAGGACCACCAACAGTCCAGGGGCCTGCTGGATTAAAAAGAAACATAGTATCCTTATCAAAATAATTTTTTATTTCTTCTGTTTCTTCATCCAATAAAGAATCCATAAAATTTTTATTTCTATATTTTTCTGGGTCCATAAAAACCGGATGCATAGTAGAAATGGTCATTTCTTTGACTTTATGTGGTAGACCGTCTTTGTATTCTATAGAAACTTGTGACTTAGCATCAGGACCTAATTTATTGTTTAATAATACTTTACCTAATAATTTTCTGGATAGGTAAGACCCTAGTGGCATATAATTAGGTGCTTCCTGGGAAGCATAGCCATATACAAAACCTTGGTCACCGGCTACTATACTACTTTTCTGTAAGTTTGAGAGTTCTGGGGATTGGGTGTCTATAAAACTGATGTGATTTACGTGTTTATAACTAAATTTAGCTTCACTACTAGTGTAACCTAAAAGTCTAGTTACCTTCTCTACAACATCTTGGGTGTCTATGGTTGCTTTAGATTTTACTTCTCCAGCTACTATAGAAACTTGGTTTTTAACCATTGTTTCCACGGCTACTAGGGAAGTAGGGTCTTTTTCCAGGTAAGCATCTAAGATAGCATCTGATATACAATCAGCTACTTTATCTGGATGACCAGGTGATACAGATTCGGTAGTTAAAATTTTTCCTCCACTCATTAGTTTTTTTCTAATAGTAGAAAAAATAAATTTGAAGGTAAACTTATAACTATGCTATATCATTAGATTCAATTAAAGTATAAGAAAATGAATTACCGTGAATGTCTCTAGCTTTTTTACAGATAGCTAAGAATTTGTGCCAGTCTTCATTAGCAGCTATTACTTGACATCCAGCAGACCACTTATCCACATAAGTCGATTTCTTACCTTCTAAAGCTGTAGCTCTATGGATATTAATACCAAATAAACCGGTATCTGTAGTAGATTCATTTAAGTCATACTTATCATCCTTATTTCTATCTCTATAAACCGTAACGTCTTTCTTTTGTCCTAATGCGGTATATTTTCCGCCATGTAATCTAATTTTATGTGACCCTCTATACTGTCCTGGTTTTAATATTGCAGTTCCTTTTTCTAACCATGGGTTGTCCATCCAGTTATCACCAGGGTCGGTAGTTGCTTCAAAACAGAAAAATTTCCATTTACCTTCTTTTTTATAGGAAATGGTAACATAGTCGTCAAACTTATTAGTTACTTTATTACCTGTGGAAGAGTTTCTAACTCCTACAATATTCACATCATAACCTTTATTACGGCTATCGTGAAACCATTTGTAACCTTTACCTTCTACCGCCTCTTGAATCTTTTCTCTTGTATAACAATCTTTTGCCATCTTTTTAGTTTTTTAGTTTTATTATTATATTATAAATACTCCCATAGTATATCTTGGAATAAATCCTTTACTTCTTCTTCGTCATCTGGGTAATCGTCCACATTAGGACATAGAGTATCCATATTAAATTCTTGAATCATGGGTATAAAATCTTCAGGGCTATCAATATCATGTGCATGTCTAACTATCATTGCTCTTGCTCTATCTGTTACATCAAAATATTTTACTGGTACCTTAACATTCTTCCATTCATTTCTACCAGTTTCTGGATTCATTACATCCTTATAGGTATTTGTTGTGCCTTCCCCTATTGGTTCCCCTAAAAATTCGTTAAATGCTTTATAATAATCACGATAGTATTGGTTTATAACTACCTCATTCCATGCTCTATTATAGGCATCTTGTATATCTCCCTCCACCTCATCTAATTCAGGTGTGTTACCAAGCAGGACAGCTAAGGCATACCGAGAACTCTCATCATCTGGCAAAAAGTTATTCATCCTTTCGGGAGTTAGAAAAACCTTTCCATCCGGCAACTGGTCAGTTTCTCTCCAACCCTCAAATTCTTCTCTCCACGCATCCACTTCTTGGTTTTGGTATTCTATCCCTATATGTCTAACTAACCTTATATAATTTTCTGTAGATAGGTCTTTTATGAGTTCCTCAATTGCGACTCCTTCATCATAAGATTCCCAATCTAATCCTTCATCACTAAATATTTGTTTGGCAATATCTTTACAGTCATAACTTCTGCCCCCACTTTCAGAATCAAAGAATTCAGCTTCTTCCCCAGGCATTAACTCTAATATTATTCTACCCTCCTTATTTCTATCGATGTATCGCATATCATTTAAATAAACGTCAATAACGTATTCATCCATTAAATCGTCATCAACCATACCATTGTTCCAATTTCGTATCCCTCCTAAAGCATTAATGGTATGTTCTAACTGTCTTTCATCGTCCCAATAGCTTGATATGTGGTCTAAGAAGTCCCTACCCTTTCCAAGTTTATCTAAGGCCTTATATAATTCATGCATATCACCCCCAAATAATTTTACAATAGGTAAAATATCTTCTAGTTCATTACTTTGGAAGATTCTTTCTTGCCAAGGATTGCTTTTTTCCACTAATAAAGATGATATTGTATGAATAAGTTTCATACTAATAAATACAATAAAAAAAAGTCTAATTAATTAGACTTCTTTTTACTTTTTTCTTTTGCTATTTCTCTGAGTTTTTCCCGGATTTGGGCTGTTCGGTCTGGCATCGGGTTGTTGACTGAAGATTTCTTCTTACAACCGCACCCCATAATTAGTCTTTTAAATATCTGTCGAAGGTCCCACCTTTTACCTCTTCTACGAATAATTCGAATTGTTCCTTAGTGAAAGTAGTATATCCTTCTTCTTTCCCACCAATTACGACTTCGTCTCTTTTCTCATCAATATCAATTGCTGGGCATTTACAACTTCCTTTCCCACAAAAGGTAATTTCTACCCCTGTAGGGCTATAAGTGTTTGGTAAATTTGTATTAATCATAACTTTTTTTTTAAATAATATATTGGTTTATACATTAAATAAATACTAACCTACTCAAATTAATCTTCCATTAGAAGTAATGAATATTTATTATAAAACCAAATTAATGTTATTAACGGAAAATAGAATATCCCAAGTAAAAGAAAAATATGATATACCTGCGGAGGTATGGGAGCCTATGGTTAGTGGGAGTGCTGCTATTGCATCGAATCAAAAATATTTAGAATGGATTGCTAAAGTTTGGAAGGAGAGTGTTTCTACACCAGAACGTGTTGAGGGACAAGAACGTGAAGGTCATGTATGGAGTGGGGTTCTTAATGGTTTACTTAGTACAATAGAAGAATTCGATAGAGTAAGACTTAATCTTAAAAAGAAAGATTTATACCAATATAGTGATAGACAAGAGGTAATTGATGCTTTAGAAAATTGGGATAAAGAAAAAACGAGGAATATTAAAACCCATAAAGAGTCTGAGGTTGTTTATGAAGATGATAGATTTAAGGTAGTTGTTCCTAAGTCTCATACCGCGTCCTGTTATTATGGAGCTGGAACTAAGTGGTGCACCTCTTCTAAAGATAACGCCGGTCATTTTACAAATTATGATAAAGAAGGTAAGTTATTTTATATTTTAAATAAAAAAGCACCCACATCTAACCCTTTTTATAAAATTGCTTTAAATAAAACTTATAAGGGAGGGAATACCTGGTATGACGCAAAAGATGATGTAATGCACTCAATGGGTCCCGCGGATGATTACATAGATGAGTTAGCAGATAATGGTATCATAAGTAAGATTCAAGAATATTTTGAATTTACTTATAAGGATGAAATAGCAAAAATAAGTGAGGAAGAAAAACAAAGAGAATTGGAAAGGCTTGCAAGAGAAGCTGAATGGGCTAGAAGAAGAAGAGAAAGAGAAGAACGTCTTGACCAAAGTGTGGCGGAAAGAAGAGGTGATGAGGAGTGGAAATTGGGGGAAACCGGTACTGTAGGTATAATGGCTAACGCATTAATGGAATTTTTAATTCGTGAGGGGGAATTTGTAGATAAACAAGATGAAATCGCGGATGTAGAATCACAAATAGAAGAACTAAGATTACAGATGGAGGAAGACCCTGAAGTAATTGCTGACCCGGATGGTGAAAGAGCACAAGACTATGGAGAGGATTTGAATAACTTATATGAAGAAATTGATGTATTAAAAGAAGAAGTCCACGATGTATATGACTTAAGATATGATGACTCTGAACATTACGACTTACCTGTATTCGAATATGAAGGTATGGAGTTTGCTGTAGGTGATGATGAAATGGCTGACTCAGCAGCGTGGGACCAAGTTGATAATTTGATAGATGAGATAGGATATGAAGGATTTACACCAGGATTTGCGGATTACTATATAGATGGAGATTTAGTTGCAGATGATTTTTATGAGTTATTCTGGGATGATATGCATGATTCCCCTGAAGATTATTTAGATGAAGATGATGATACAGAATTGACTGGTGAAGCAAAAGACCAACTGGAAGCTATGGATGAACAGATGGGGGAATATCAAGAAGAATTGGAAGATGGACCGGATGAATCACGTGACGAATACTTGGTGGGCCAAATTAAAGCTATAGAAGAGGCTAAACAAGAAATTGAGGAAGATGAAGATAACTACGAATACACAGAAGAAGCTAAGGAAAACTACGTAGAAGGTAGATTGGAAGATGTAAGAAATGACCCTCTGGAATATTTAAGGGAGTATGGATGGGATAACCCTAATAGTATAGAACGATATATTGATAGGGATGCATTTATTCAAGGTGCTCTAGATGCAGATGGTAGAGGCCATGGATTATCTAGTTATGATGGTGATGAATATGAGGTTTCCTTGGGCGACGAATGGTATTATATTTATAGAATAAACTAATGAAAACAACTTATAAAAACGGCAAACTAACCATCCCTATTGAAATAGGAGACACTATGTTGGTGGGTAGATTTAAAAATAAAGCAGTTAAGGTAAAAGCTATTGAGATTGACGATATTGGTCAACCAATTGTTAATGGTTCACCTCTTCTCAAATGTAAGTTGCCTAAAACTATGTAAATGAAAAGGTTAAAAAACATATTACTAGAAGGAAGAATAGAGGACGCTCAACAATACTTTGAAAACGCTGTTGGGGATTGGCCTGTTGCAGAACTAAATAACCACGCAGGGATTGGTGACGGTACCAATTTAGAGGGTGTGTTACAACATTTTGTTAATAACGACCCTTCCGGAAATAACAAATATCTCATGTGGATGGTTAAGATGTACGTTAATCCAGAAGAAAGAGGAACATCACCTAATGACATATCATCCTTAGCACAAAGATTTCATAAAAATATAGACAGAATCCACCCAGCATTTATAAACAGTATGGATATATTTAATCCTGCTAGCAGGATAGCAACTTCACCAAAGAATATAGATTCTTATGAGGACATATCACAACTAGAAAGGGTACTGGATGAAATAGAATCAATACAAACAAGAAAGCAAACAGAAGATAAAGCTAAAAAAGGAGCTGAAAAATTATATGAAGATAATAGATGGTTGGTTGTAAAACCGCATACATTAGAGGCATCATGTTATTACGGAGCAGGGACAAAATGGTGTACCACTGAAAAAGATAGTAGCCACTTTAAAGATTATTCATCCAAAGGACCATTATATTATATTATAGATAAGAGTAGACAACTTGGTAGATTCTATAAAATTGCAATGCATATAACTTGGGATGGTAAAGAAGAATATTATGATGAACGAGATAAACTCTTAGAAGGAGACGTATTAGATGCTATACAACTTCTTTTACCTAAACATTTACAACAAACTATTTTTAATGATTGGGAAGATGATAAAGCACCTGAAAAAGTATTAATGTCATTAAATGAGTTTAGAGCAAAATTAGGCAGATATATAGAAGATAATAAAGACCAACAAACTATTTCAACCAATAGTGGAGAATGGTTTTTTGATAGAAACCCTTATAGTGGAACGTGGGAATGGATTAGTAAAGTTAATCCAGATATAATAGTACAAGCTACACCATTTAACGGTGGAGAGAATGCAATCCCTTTTGATAGTGAGGATATAGAAGAGATAGATTCACCGGACAATTGGGGTATTACCTTTGGAGCAGACTTTACTGAAACCCCTCATCTTCTTCAACAAAATTATTTAGACCCAAACCCTGGTGGCTATCATTCTAATGAATCATATGTTAGAATGTTTTTAAATGCCATTTACCGACCATTAGTTAAACAAGTTTTAGATGGGGCAGAAGTTAAAAAAGCTGTAGGTGCTGAGTATTCAACATGGAAACCACAGTCTTTTGTTTCCTCTTATGTATTTAAATACCCACCTAAAAAAGGTTCTATGACACAACTATTTACAGACTATATTAAACAAAATCCTGGGTCTACCGCTAATGAATTTTATATGGATATATTAGGTCATCCTAGACCTAGAGCACATAACAATATGTTCTTTGCGTCAATTAAAGATTCTGGTATTGTAAAAATGGAAAGAGATGGTAGACAATTTGTTTATAGTTTAGGACCTAATTACCAAACTTGGACCGAAGGTAAATTATTAAGAAGTAATAGAAAGTACCAAAGTTAACTATGAGTAGTCCAAAGTATTTATCTATAAAATAAGATTATGAGTTTCGGTGGATGTAAACCAGGTGACCCTTGTTGGGATTTAGGTTATGTTTTTAATGACGTGTTACCTCCAAACATTATTTCAGGTTTAAATGAATTATATGGGTGTGGTATTAACCCGTATTCTTTTATAGATTGTAATATGTTAACTGGTTGTACTAGTGTATTAAGTGGATTGACTGGCCCTTATATAACTGGTGCTACATATAACTCTAGCACTGGATGTCTTACTTTTTATAGACAAAGTGGTGCAACGTTTAGTGCGTGTGGTTTTTTAACTGCTGATACTGGTTATTGGATAATGAATGATAGTGGTGACATATACAATACTGGTACAACAGCTAGTTTTGTTGGTATTGGTACTAATGTCCCTGCCCATCAATTACATGTTGAAGCTCTACCTCTTGCGGACCCTCTTAGGGTTGTTAGCCTTAATAATCAAGAAAATTATATTGTTACTGTTGATGCTGATGGTATATTCTATAGGTCAGAATACAATAGTAGAATTATAGATGGTGGTGATTTTTAATTAAGACATATATAACCGTAACCAGGTATTTCCTGGAATGGTCCTTCTGGTGGTGGTTCTACTGCTTTAATTCCTTTAGGTGTTACTTGTAGTATAGGTGTACCATCTTCACTAACATCAACTATCTTTACCATATCCTTAGCTATCAACTCTTTAAGTTCATTTCTAATATTTTGTTGAATTACTCCCTGTATTAACTCCGATATTTCTGCTTTACTTAAGGTTGGGTCTCCATGTACTTCATAATTCTTTTTAGCTATTTCTACCAATCCTTCATAAAACATTTCTTCATCAGCGTATGGTATATTAAACATCTCTTTGCGAGCATCTTTATTGGTATCAAAAAATTTTCTAATGTTAGTGATGTATATTTGAATTTCTATTTCCATAATATATAAATATTAATGAGCTTAGACAAATATATAAACTTTTTTCTTCAATAACATAATATTTATAATTAAAGATATTAAATATGAGTAATCACAAAATAATACTTACTGAGAAACAACTCCAATACATCCTAAGGGAAAGTAATATTAAAAATAATAATAAGCAGCAAAAACTTTTAAATGAGGTTGATTGGAATTTTGTAGCTGATATAGTTGGTATAGTAGACCCTACCGGTGTTGTAGATTTAGCAAATGGTATATCTTATGCAACTCAAGGAAGATGGTTGTTTGCTTTTCTAAGTTGGGTTGCTATCGTTCCTTATGTTGGTGACGTGGTGGCTAAACCATTTTCTTTTATGTTAAGAGGAAGTAAGGGAGCAGTTAAATCTGTTGATGCCGCTATTAAGACAGGAAAGGCTGGTAAAGTATCTGAGGCGTTAGGAAAAGCAGGTGTAAAAGATGGAGCTAAAGCTTTTGTGAAGGGGGCAACAAAACCAATGGAAGGAATTTTAAGTAAACTAAAAAAAATACCTGGTATAGGTCTGGTCGCAAAAGACGCAGGAAGATGGTGGAAAATTTTCTCAAAAGGTGCTGTTATGAAATCATCACTTAAAACTACTAAATTAGGTACAGTAACAGGTCTTGGTATTAGAAGAGGATTTGCTAAAGCCGCAACCAAACTTACTAGTGGTAACAAAAATATAATATCTGCTTCTATAGCTCTCCTTACTCCAAGTGCTTTAAGAACTTTAGGTTTTAGAACAAAAATGTATGGGAGACTAGCAGGTGTTGGTACCGGTGAAAAAGCTGGTGTAGCTAAAGAATTTCTAGAAACCCCTGAAGGTGAAAAATGGTGGGATGGTTTAAGTGAAGACCAACAAAACCATTTAACTAGTAAAGAAACTGTAGAAGAAAGCGGTGAAGGTAAAACTAATGATGAACTTATGAAAATTTTGTCTAAACTAGTTGCGGCTTAATAATCTTTATAGTATTAAGAAGTTACCCTCTTCTTCCCCCCAATCAACAATTTCCTGAGGAACATCCATATTCTTATTACCCCTTATGTTAATAACCTCTAAACTAGGTATTGTTAATATAGATAATGGAAGAGTTTTCAATTGTAGGTTATTAGGTACCGATATAAATTCTAACTTTTGTAAATCACCCAAATTATCAGGTAACTCTGATAAACTATTTTCTACATGTAACACTTTTAAATCTTTAAAATTTAATATCTTTGGTGATAATGGATTAGCTGTAGTATTATTTCTGCCACCATCCATATCCAATCTTCTTAATGTAGTTGGTAATTTATCCATTAAATCTTCAAACCCATATATCTGAATATATCTCTGAACTGCTCCTTGACCTTGTGATATCTCCACTGTATCTCCAAATTCATCTGATAAGAACTTAGCGAACATTTCTTTAAAGAATGGTTTTAATTCTGGGTATTTTTGGAAGAACCCAGCTAGGTCTATAGACCTATCTTCTGCATTCATAAACGAATTACTTTCAAAATGGAATTGGTGACTTCTACTTTCAGCAGGAGGTTTATTCATATCCTCTTTACGTAAAACCATATATAAGGGACCTTGTTTTGAATAATGGTCATAATAGTTGCTACTCTTAGACGCTGTACACCATCTAGATTGTCCACCACCATAATGACATGAGGCTTCTTTAGTTTTGGGTATCATTATAATCCAATTAGTGTCCTCGTATACTACCTCTACATCATCTCTAACTCTCTCTGCCTTAGTTGTAGTGAGTTCATCCTTACTTATTTTGTAATCCTTTACTTGGTCATATAATGCTTCTATAGAAGGAATCCTATTTATATCTTTTTCTCCTTTATATCTGGTTGTCTTCTTCAGATAATCAAATTTTAATAAATCTTCTGTAACCTTATATAAGTCTTCCATGAATAACTTTTGGTGTCTTTCTAACGCAACACCCCAGTCTGGACTACCGTACGCATATTCTGCGTCTGCTTTTTGTTGTAACGACATCCATTGTTTTATCAACCATTGGGTATAAGCTCCAACTTTTTCAATCTCTCCAGTATCTATATCAGTATCTTCACCAGGTTTAGTTGTAGGGTCTGCTAACATTAAAGCTTTTAATGTTTCTAGTTCTATCTTAGGTTTAACCTTCTTCCCACTAGCTTTCTTTTTGCCTTTAGCCCATTTATCTACTAGAACTTCGTAACGACTTTGTTCTAACACTAATCTTTTAAGTATGTCAGTGATTCCCATATTCATTGAATGGTTTTATTAATAAATATTGTGTAATTGTGGTTTTACCTTTGTATTGAAATTAAGATAAATTGTATTTTTTTAATGTTCTTTTACAAACATTACTCTCCTCTCCGCTTTGTACAACTAACTCGTAAGCTTTCTTAATTGCATCTAAGCAATCTTTAAATCCTTTTTCTATTACTTTTCTACCTTGACAGATTGAGGCTTCTTTAGTTCCTGGAATGATGTCTAGTCTACCTTGCCATTTTTTAGTTTTTGATTGTTCAATTTTTTGACGGATATCATATTTACCAATCTTGCAAATATAATTTCCCATTTTTACTCTTCTTGTGTTTGTCGCCATGTTAATTTTATTTTTTTGATTAAACTTCTTTTACTGGTACAAATATAAATATATTTAATTTATCTACCAACTTCTTTGAGGATTTTTCTTTCCATATCTATAATAGTTTTTTCTAACCTTAGAATCTGTTTTTCAACAGTAAGTATTTGTTCTCTCTGTTCTCTTGATGCTTTTGCTTCTCGAATTAACCATGCAAAGGCTACAATCTCAATTATAAATAATAATATTAATAATATTGTTTCCGTCATCTCCCTACTTCTTGTATGTATCTATTTTTTGTAATATCCCAAGGTAAATCAATTATATCCCAATAGAATAATTGTTCTTCTTTAATCCTGCCTTGATTCCAGACATTCTTATATCTTCTAATAGCTTTTTTCTTCCACCATTTTTCAGTGTAAGGAATATCTTCTTCAAATTTTTGTTTTAATTTTAAATCTTTTTCTTCTATCTCCCCTCTCAAGAATTCATTGCCATTTTCATACATCATTGCAATATAAACCCCTCTCTTGAATCCGTGGTCATATTGTGAAGGTTTTATACTACAATGCTTAAAAACCTTGTTAATGACATTCTGTTTAGGTCCTGTAGCGTTTATTGCTTTCTTATGTTCTTCTGGATGATTTTCTTTTAACCATTTATTCCAAGGTAAGTAAGCTTCATCATCAGGTTTTAATCTAACCTTTCCAGTTGTCTCTCCTAGTGTTTTAAAGTGAGGCATACCATTATACATTGAGTGTACGCCGTATAGGGAAGTAGTCCCCACTGCAATTAATTTATCTCCATATTTTTCTTCCCAAGCATCTCTAATAGTTTTACATGTAGTTAATGCTGCAATCAATTTTCCCATTAACATGTTATATCCTCCTGGTTGTGTCGAACAAATTGTAGTTGCTATCGCTGTATTATTTAATTTATGTTGGTCAAACTTATTAGTTTTGTCCCAGCCTATATAAGCATCTCTTACTTTAATGCTTGTTACATCTGAGCCTAGACAAATCTGACCTAATACTTTTTCTGTTTTTCTATCTTTAACCCAGAACTTCATATTTCTCCCAGGATTTGCAACCCATTCCATTGTATGTATGAGTTTTCTATAATTAACCCATTCTGTAACACCTTTGCCTGGTTCCGCTAATATAACATAGGGTTCTAAATCCTCTATTTCTTTTATTGTTTGTTCTATGTCAAGTAACCAGGTTGGGTTCCATAAATTTTCTTTATAAGAAAATAGTTTTTTCTTTACCTTTGCCATCTTACCTCCCTTATTCATTTCTTGCCATTTCTTATATAGGGTTTGTTCTTCAACTGACATTTCTTTAAGCATATCAAGATTATCGATAAGTTTTTGTTTCATCTCATCGAAATTAAAATCATTGTCCGTAGTTTTAAATAAGTCTAATTGTTCATTCATCTTTTATATATCGATTCATCTGTTATTACATTTACTATCAAACGTAATATAGATATTATAACTAAAAATAATGTTAACATCAACAAATCTCTCTCCCAACATCCTATAGCAATTATTAATAATAATACCGGTACTTCTAGTATTCTTAAACCTTTATTCATCTTCGTCACATTCGTCTATTTCCACATCGAAGGCCTTTCCACTTGTGTCTGAAAATCCATCACCATTTAATGGTTCTCCATCATAACTTAATTCTTGTATAAGGTCGAAAACACTATCTGTTGTTTCAATCTGATTAACAATAAGTTTTAATTTCTTTATATCAAACTCCTCATCATCACCAATCTCAAATTCACATGTATCCAATGTTCCTTTTTCCCAGGTTATAAAACTTACCATCATGTCATCCCCTAGTTCAGGATAATCTTTTGATACAATCTCAATTTTTGCGTCCCCAGTCTCAAATTCATATTCTTCATCATCTACCGTTACATATATGGCACAACTTAAATTGCCTCCCATAAAATGTCCTAGGTCATCACAATCATACCACTGACCTCGGTCTTCAAATATCTCTTCCAGGTCATTAGTTAAGACCGAATCCATATCTGTGTCATTTTCTTCACAGTACTCTCTAATCTTCTTTAATTCTTCACAAGTAAATTTACTACGAGTTATTTCGTGTCCATTACCACCTACTATTATTTCTACTTGTTTCATATTATTATGTTATTAATGCCCATAGTTGTTTTAATATAGTATAAAATCCATAGGCAGCAAACCCTGAAAATATTATGGCTGCTATCCATATTTTTCTCATGATTATTGATTCCTTCTCAGGAGTCATTTCTTCTCTTTTCTTTTTACAATTTTTACATCCCATTATTTACTAATTTTTTACGTAACGTTTCAGCTAACATTTTCTCTTCTTGTGTTAAAGGTCTATCATGTTTAACATTTAATTTTATAATGTAATCACCATTCCCACCTCTATTCCAAAATCCTTTGCCTCTTATCACTAATTCATTATTTGGGTTATGTAGTGATGGTAGAGTCGCGTATAAATCATTCTTTGGGTGTGGTACCCTAACCCTTTTACCTAATAATAAGTCCACAGGATTAATTGTTGCTTCATATATCAGGTTATCACCTATTCTCCCCAACTCTTTACTAGAGGTTACATTTACCAGCACTTGTAGGTCACCTGATACTCCTCTGTATACTTCATTACCTTTATTTGCTATAGTATAATTAGCTCCATTATTAGTCCCCGGCGGTAATTTTATATCTAAGCTTTCATCTTTTAATTCTCCACCACCAAAACACCCACTACTACCACATGACTGACATTCCTGTCTCACGACTTGTCTAAAGAAAGTACTACCTACCATTCTTTCTATGGCACCTTTCCCATCACAATTGGGACAAATTGCCCCAGAACATGTACGTCTATTGTATCTAATACTCTTATTTATACCAAAAAATGCTTCTTCAAAGCTTAGAGTTATATTAACCCTTAATGAAGTTCCTTTTCTAGTCCTTTGTCTTTGCTGGTGTCCTCCGTGTTGATTGAAAAACTCGTTAAATAAATCACTAACATTACCAGGGCTTCCTCCTTGCATTCCACTAAAAGGGTTATTTAATTTTTCATCATAAGCAATTTTTTTACTCGTATCACCTAATGTATTGTATGCCTCTGATATCTCTTTAAATCTATCGGCCCCTTTTGGGTTCTTGTCTGGATGGTATTTTAATGATAATTTCCGATAAGTTTTTTTTATTTCTTCGGGAGGAGAATCTTTACTTATACCTAATATGTCGTAATAATTTTTCATATGTTTAATAAAAAGTTTTATATAATAGTTTTTAATAATGGTAAAAAGAAAAGAATTCTTTTCAAGTCCAATATATACCGAACTACTAAAGAAAAATACAAAATACTAACCAAAAAGAAAACATCAATCTTCCCTATTAATGTATTGGCGAAAGAAAAAGCAGATTTAGAATTAGGATTGCTTACTACTGATGAAAGAAAAACACGGCAAATATATAGAAAAGACATATTAGGAAGAAATATAAAACTAGAAATGGGTGAAGGAGATATGTTCTTTATTGATTTAAAAAAATACAATCAAGAAGAAAAAATATACGACCACAAAAAACAAAAAAGAATAGAAGCTTTAGAGTTAATTGATACCTACATCCCACAAAAGAAAATAACCCAAGTATTCACTCTTAATAATAAACTAATAGTACAAGTAGATGATTTATTTAAATTATTTAGTTTAAAAAATGTAGTAGAATCTAAAAGACTTATAGATTGTATAGAAAGCTATCTATTAGATAGGGGGTACGGTAATTGTTTGTTTATTAAAGATTTCTCAACTATTCAAAGAAAACAGTTATACAGAATATTGGAGGAAAATGGGTTTAATAGAAAGATGTTATATAAACATTATACCTATTAAGAAGACTTAATAAAATTAAATTCTATCCCTGAAATAGTTACTGAAAATATATCCTCTACTTCCTGACGTTCATTTTTAGATATTAAACTAACTTCTCTATGTATATCATTGAACTTGTCTTCGTCTAATTCGACGGTTATAGTTATATTCTTATAGTTGATTGTGATGTCACTTATTATTTTTTCTGCTATGCCAGCAAAAGGAATTAAATATTCCTTTAAATTAGTCCCAGAACTTTCTTTATTCTCCATAATAAGCCTCTTTTTTTACTTTTGCCTTCTTCTATAAACATTCTTGATTTATCTACCTTTTTGATACTCTCTATAAACAATTTTTTGTGAACTTCTATATCTTGTTTACTTTTTTGTATATCATCATTCAGTTGTTTCAGTCCCTTCTCTATCTCTGTTTTCATCTATGACATTTGTTGTTGGAACGAATGGGTTATTAGTTAACATATCAAAACTTAATCCTTTTAATGAATCCAATCCGTTACCTTTAAATATTACTTCTAATTCTGCTATCTTTTGTTCTAATAACTCTTTTTTCTCTTCTAGTTCTATATTTTCCTTAACTAATTTATGAGAAAATTTAAATATGGTATTAGTGTTATCACTATTAAATGTACTAAACAAAGAAATAGAGTTATTTACTTCTGTATTTTCATTAACTTTAATCTGTAGATTAGCTGGCACCCCTTTAGTGGGTACTTGCCAATGAGGTGGTATAACAAAATCTAATATGATATATTTCTGATGAAACCTTATACCTGTTAAGTGTGGCCTTAATTTAATTATTTCTTCGTGTAAACTCATAATTAATATATTAAATATGTCATTATATATGCAATAACAAACCCTCCAATCAATTGTTCTCTAATACTCATAGTTAGTCTTTGTGGTGGATTACTAAAAAACTTAATTAAAAAATCTACCAAATACCTAATAACATAAATTATAGCAAAACAAAAAAGAAGAGTGAAGGGCCAACTATTCATAACTACGACTTATTCTTTTGTAATATTTCTTTTCTTAATTCCTGTAACATTCCCTTAACGTCTTGTGCAGCTTTTCTTGCACGTACACCGGCACTTTTATTCGAGTTTTCGAAAAATTTGGTAGTATCTACACTTAGTAATTCTACCATTTCTTTAATTCTATTTAATGTATCCATAACTTTTATTTACTTTCATTTTGGTTATTTGTTCTATCTACATAATGTTGCCATAATTCGATAGAGTTTATTGTTTGAGATAATTCACACAAAAGTTCTTTGCTCTTGTCGATTTTTTTGTCCGTATCTATATCAGGTTTATTGATGATACGTTCTAACTCTAACTCTAATTTATCTCTTTTTAGGGTTAGGTCCATTTGTATTGTATTTACTAGTCTCATATACTTTTTTTTAAATAATAATGTTAATAAGTTTTATTGTCAACTAAATTAGTCCACTATCCATAGTTTTATATAAATCCGTATATATATCTAATTCGGATTTTGTTTTTATTCTATCCATTACGAATATATTTGTAAAGAAATAAGTAGCTTTATCTATAACCTCTTCTTGATTATCTGCGTCATAGAAAGATTCCTCAAAGAAAGCCCAAAAATAATCATAATGTTCACCTCTTGGTATAAACTCTATACCTTCCATCAAAAAAGACCTAACTACTTTATTCCAACACCAGTTGAAATGATTTGTAATATCTTCTTCATTATTTAAAACATCATTACCTAAGTAAGTGTCTTCTACTGTTACTAGTAATGACTCTACAAAGTCTAGAAATAATTTGGATTTTTCAGGAATAATATTATTAGCCTTATACCATAAGTCAATGTCATTCGCGTTCATTGGCTTCGTGATATACGAAAAAAATTCTGATGGGTTTAATGGTTTTCTCTTTTCCATACAAAAATTATAATAAAGTTTGTAAAGGAATAAAGTATTACTGAGTTTTCTTATTATACTCAAATAGATGTTTAATCGTTTTCATATCGTAATTAACATCTTCCGTAATTTGTTCTCCTTCTTTAGTAGTAGATTCACTTGCTACGAAACCAGACTTTTTAACAAAATTCCAATCATCTGGGATACCTTCAACATCTTTTAGTTTCTTAGCTTTTCTTTTGGCTTTCGCTCCGACACGTTTACCTAAATCACTTGGTACCACATTTCCGTACGCTTCACCATCTTTATCTTCCATTGCGTTACCTGTTTCAGAAGAACCTTCTAAATATTTTGTTACTCTATCCTTAAACTCTTTGGTTGGTTCGGTGTCATACTCTAGGTCTTCCATTCCACCGCCTCTAAAATCGTCTATATATTCTTGTTGTTCATCATCATTTCTATAATACTTATAAGTTCCACTTTTAGGGTCTACGGGTGAATTATTTTGATGGGGAAATTCTGGATTTGAGTTATTTTCGAAATCCAAATATTTTTTTAGTTTCTTTTCAATAGCTTTCAAAGCGGCAGTATTTTCTTTACCGTCTTCCTTATGGACCTTACTGGTGAGTGCTATTCCGGGTGTTTTACCTGTTTTACCCCCTCCTTTCTGTCCCATTCTCATTTGTTCTTTAACTAGAGTATCCACTATTCTATCTTGCATATCTTGTTTAGTGTTATCTTCTTGAGCTATTTCTTCAGATATAATTTCTTTTGTTACTTTATGTAACATATTTTCTACTAATTGTAATTCTTCTTTTTTCATATTTTTGTTTTTAACTTTCATATGGTGGTTTGTTAGACCCCTTTATAGTAAATATCTTTCCGATTGGTAAATTCATAGGTGCAACTCCAACTATTCCCGCTTTTGGGTCGGTTACAGGTGATTTATAAAGACCTCTCCTTATTAATTCCTCGCCTATGTCATCTTTTGTATAAACTTTAGTTCTTTCATCTGCCTTTTCTTTCATTTTTTCTAAAAATCTAGAACCTTTTAATTCTTTTAATACCATTTTCTTTATAATATTAGGATTTAGAGATGTTTTTTTAGCGACTTCCTCTATCGCTGTCTTTACATTGTCATATTCAAAAAACTCTAAAGCGTTTATATCTCCCTGATTACAATATGGAAATTTTTTACATTTATCCTTAACCCTAACATATGTAGAGCCTTCTCCTCCGTATTTTGGAAAGTTAGGACTTAAAGCTTTCCAATTACCTCCTTTTTTACCTCCTTTGGCCCAAATAGCTGGTCCAGAATATTGACCTGATGATGAAGCTGTAGTTGCTTCTTCTACATCTAATGGTGTTATATCTTCATTCATATAATCTTTTACTACTACATTTTTATGACCTATTGTCTCTCCACCAGGACCACCCCACTTTGGGAATTTCTTATCAGCTACAGCTCTCCAATTTTTTTCATCTTTTGCCCATACTTTAGGTTGTGAATATTGACCTGATGATGAAGCTGTTGTAGCCTCATCTATTTCCTCTTCTTGTATTTCATCCTCTTCAGATTCTCTTTGGATTTTATCCATCTCTGACTTTATTGTGTTATAAGCGTTACCACTGCCTTTTAAAGCATTACTCACCCCTAACTTCACCTCTGTATCGTATGTACGAGATACATTAGGCATCGCTGGTAGGTTTAAGTCTGTTCTTGTTATTCCCATATTAACTAACTCTTTTAATTTGTGTGTCCCACATACTTCTTCTCATCCACAAAGTTTTATATAATTCAACAATTACCTTACTACATAACTCTACTATCCTTTTTTCGTTTCTTTTATCCTTAATTTCTCTTCTCACGGTATTAATAACCATATTCTGTAATTGAGTATTGTTCAAAAAATTACGCATCTCTTTCCTAGCTATTCTTTCTATTTTTAACTCATCTGTTTTAGTAAGTGCCATTATATATTATTTTATGTTCTTACGTCACTAGGACCAATTCTTGGTTTTTTACCAATTTGTTGGTAAATTCCTTTTCTTACCATCATTATCTCTATACCTGTTAAAGCGTTAGTTAAAGATAATGGGGTTTCTTTTATCACTACATCCTCTACATCACCTTCACTATTCTTAACCACTCTTACATCTTTAACAACTTCATTAGATTTTAAATCGTGCATTAATATACTAATAAATTCTAGAAAGTCTGCCATGGTCTGCTCCAAAGCTTCCACTCTTTGTTGGAGTACTTCTATTTCAGATGATGGTTGTATATCGGATTCGGGCATAAATGTCTGCTTTAGTATATAAATATGTTAATTAAGTAGTATCTACTTGATTTTATCTAGAACTATTGCACTGGTTACAATAGTAGCAGCTCCAAGGAAAAAATGGATGACGGGTTTGTTGTACCATTTAGGTCTTAACTCTCTAGTTAAGTCCACATAAAGGTCAATTCTATCAGTTAAAAGTCCCACATTTTCATTTAGATAGAGAATATGTAAACTGTCTTGTTGGTGTAATGTTTTATAATTTAATAGCTGTTCATCTAGAAGGGATATTTTTAATTTCTGTATACTATCATTGTGTTCATATACTTGAAACAGTGAATCCATTTTCTGTACTTCTTGTTCACTAAAAGTATGTGTTTGAGTGAAGGCCCATACAGGGGTTAGCAACATTAAAATAATAATTAATTTTTTCATTATTTTTATTTTTTGAGTCTATTTCTTAATGATTTTGCAGCGTCCTTACCACTTTTCTTTTTAATAGTAATGGGGTTGCTATTATTAACATCTTTAAGTTTCTTATTAACGTTAGATATTTTCTTTTTGGTAACTTGTTTTTCTTTTTTTACAGTATTAATCTTTTTTTCTACTTCTTTGGTTTTCTTTTCGTTACGTTTTATATTCTTTTTAAGTTTTTTAACTTTCTTACTTGAATTGGAATTCATAAACCATACAAGTCCTACAAAGAACCCGATGACTCCGATTATCCATTTCCAAGATTTTTTAATAAATTCCATATTCTATATTTTATTGTTCTAATGATGGCTCTGGTGTATCACTCTCCCCTTCCGCTCCTTCTTCAGTTACTTTTCTTCCAGCTAAAATAGCTGCCCATTTCGCATTAAATTGATTATAGTACTCTTTTAGTTTTCCTAGTATTTCCATCATATCGTTATCTATTTTAATCATCTTAGCATTTATATAGACACCGTTACTTTCACCTATTGTATAAAAATACTCTAAAGAAAATCTATCTAGTGTTCCTGACCAGGATATATCATTCTTATATATATTCAAAGGACCATATGTTGTTAAATCAGATACTTGTTCTACAAACTCATCCATAGTTTCTTGGTAGGTACTTTTATCCTCATCAGTTAAGGTTAGGTCTCCTTCCGTAATACCATGAACTATAATCATACCACTGGATACTCTGTATTCTCTAACTTTTTCTTCTTGTTCTACTTCTTTGTCTACTGTAGTGTCTACGGTCTGTTCGGTATACTTTGGGTTATTTTGTTCCATTAATTTACTTAGCCCTATCCAATGTTTTATATCATCAAATTGATTGTCTCTGTACTCACTAGGTACCGACTGGTGGTTCATAAAATTTCTTGGGTTATATCCTCTCATGTTCATATCTCTATTTTTTCAAATTCAAATGAAGGATTAAGGTCTGTGGAATACTCACTATAGTTACTTTTAGACACTATGCCTTCAAAATTATTAACCCCTCTTAGTTTTACGTTATGTCCTGTTAACTCATATGGGATAGAAAATTTAACTGTTAATTTTACCAATAATTTTCTTAATGCCTCATACTGTTCTTCTGTATAAGGGTCCCATAATAAGTGGTTTCTCCATCTTTTTTCGAAGGGTTCTCTATAATAAATATCACCAACCCAGTTCATAAACCTATTTCTTTTTCTATCTTGTACTAACCACCCAATATTTTCTAAACAAACTACTATATTTCTTTTATCTAAGGAATGATTGCCCATATACTCACTTCTATATTTTGGGTTAAAATTCTCTATTACTTCACCATTCTTTTTAACAAAATAAGAGGGAACTTTGTTATAATTCCCATTCATTCTATTAAATAATCCTCTATAATAATTCTCGAAATATCTTGTACTGTGACATAAAACTATTTGTCTCTTTTTATATTTTTCCTTAACAATATTAAATTCTACCTTTGATTTATTATCTATTTTTGGTATATCTAAGTACTTTGGTTGGTTTTTTGTTCGGTTCTTCATCTTCTATAATTTCCTCCGAGTTATCTTCTAATTCTTCTACAATTAGAGTCTGTGTGGTATCAGTGAGCCTTTCTAGTTCCCCTATATACTCATCTTTTTCTTCAGTTTCAGTGGTAGAGGTAACAGTAATATCTTCATCTAAATCCGACTCATGTATTACTAGATGTTTCATTTGTTCTTCTGTTGGTTCAACTGTGACTTCTATTTCTCCACCATCTAATGTAATTACTTCGTCATTATCATAATGTTTTTCTACAAATGCTGGATATATTAAACCCTCTGGTTCAATTTCCTCTTTAGTATATTTAATATATTGTTCTAAATCTGTAAAATAGTCCTCATTAGTTTCTTCTCTTTTTTCTTCTTTTAATTTTTCTTGATTTTCGGTAATTCTTTTTTTTAATTCTTCATCTAGAAATTCCATTGGGTATGGTTTATTAAATTCCATTCCTTTTGGAACAGACATCGCTACCTTTTCTAACTTTTTATTTCTATTTTGAAAATATTCTTCTGTGTCGTCCTTCTCTTTGGGTTTTCTTATTTGAGCGAATGCCATATTAGCTGCGACAACTAGAGCTATTGCTAATGGGTCGAATACGAATATAATTAAAAGTAAAAACCAATTAACAACTTCATCCATTGGTCTTCCTGTTGTTTTTGATAGGTATTTAAGTGGCCCCAATTCTCTTTCATTTTCATTTGATATTTCCTTATTTAATAAAGCCATATCAGTTGTTGTGATTGAGTCTAATATAGCGTCGAGTTTTAAGTTTATATTATCTCTATCTGTAATTGTAGTTTTTAATTCTGCTTGCAATGCTCTTCTTGCAGAACTAGATGATGATGTAATTACTGTTTGAGAATTTTTGTCAAACCATGATACTGAATGTGGATTAGATAATGATACTCTTAAATCTGAAATTGATTTATTTATTTGAGTCTTCTCAAGTGTTAAATCTTCTTTTGTTTCTTCGAACCTAACTTGTTTCTGTTCAAGTATTACTAATGATTTGTCTAATAATTCTGATTGAGTAGCGGTTGACTGATAGGCTCCGGATAAGAATCCATATATACCTCCTGATGTTATGACCATTAAAACAAAACAAGCTACCATAAGGTAGCCTTTTAATATTTTATTTATAGTGTCCCAATATTGGTACAATAAAGATGCTACAACTAATTTGGCAAATTCTAAAGAACCTGCCATTATTATTACTTGTGTAGCTGCCCCAGCAAATAACTTACTTAGTCCAAAGACTGAATAGAATGCTGCGCTACCTGCTACAGATAACGCAGAAAGAGCTATTATTAATGGGAATAATCTTTTTTTCATACATTTATTTCTTTATTAAATATAAATAGTTATTAATCCATATAATCAAGAAGAGTTTCACTGTCATTTCTTAATTTTCTTAGTGCTTTCTCTTTTATTTGTCTTACCCTTTCTTTAGTAAGATTAAAATCTAGTCCAATATCTGCTAGGGTTTTCGGGACACCAGTTAATCCAAAATAATCTACAACTATTATTTTTTCTCTTTCATCCAAGACATTTAGTATACGTTTTAACTCTAATTTCAAACTTTCTTTGGATTGGAATATGTCTTCAGGGTTGTCCGCTTCTTTATTTTCTATTAAATCTAGTATAGTGTCCCCATCTTCATTAATAGGTCTATCATATTTAAAAGTAACGGGTAGACTTTGTAATTTAGCGTCTAATTCCTTTCCTTCCTGTTTAAGTACCCTTTTAGCCTTCTGTAAATCTTGTACTACATTAGCGGGTAATCTAATTGTTCTAGAATGCTCATTAAGACATTGTAAAATAGATTGTTTTACCCACCAAACAGCATATGATATAAATCTATATCCTCTAGACCAATCGAAATTATTTATAGCCTTTAATAAACCATAATTTCCTTCAGCTATTAAATCCGCTAAAGGGATACCCTGATTCTGATAGTCTTTTGCTACAGTAATAACAAACCTTAAATTCCCTTCTATAATTTCTCTCTCTACATCATCTTTTTGTTGTTCGCTAGGGTCATTTTGTATTATTTTAGATATTTCTTTTTCTCTAGCTGGCGTCATAACATCTAATTTACGTAAGTCTTTTAGATATTCAGCTATTTCTTCTTGATTGATGTGGTGGTTACTTCTTGCCATAATTTTTTAAAAATTTTAATTCTACTTTAGTTAGTGATTCTTTTCCGTGTTTCAATATTTTATCCAGTATAGTGTCTAAATCATATTCAATAATTTCATTAGGTTGTTGTGGGTCCCAGCCTTCCGTTAAATTATCTTCCCAGTTATCAAATTCTTTAAACAGTTTTGAAATCCCCCTCTTAAAAAGTATATCGTCTAATTTGGGGGTTCTTTTAGAGTCCTGTGAGGGATTATATTTAAAATAAGGGTCTGTGTTCTTGTCTAATTTAAATAAGTGCTCTTCTAAGTCGTCATCTAGACGATACCCTATATTTCTAGGGGTAGGGATTAGAAAAAAAGCTGTAACCTCTTCATCAAAACTTATATCTAGATACGTTCTTATCTCATCTAAAGTTTCATAAGATTGGAAATGAGCGATTAAGGACCTCTCACCATATATAAATTTTAAATACTTACTTTCCATTACAGGTTTCATTATTTCTGAAACTTCTTTTGTTATCTTTGCTAATGTTTTCCATTCTCCGTAGAGAAATAACATATATTTCTTTTTTCTTCCTTTCTTCATTTATTTTGTGTGTTTAAACTTAATACAAAAGTACCTAATATTTATTTAATGTACAAATACTGTACCATTAATAATTTTTACAAATATACAGAAATTTTGTCATATATGAAAAAAAATATACTAGTAACTGAGGAACAATTAGACAGACTTCTAAATAAAAGACTAAAAGAAGATAAATCTGTCGACGATATACCAGGATTCGAAGGAACCATGGAAGAATTAGGTGGGTTATATGACTCTCCTAATAGAAGATTTAGAGTTTCTATCTATTATGATATTAATGTTCCTGATTCTGGTGATTTAGAAGTTGACCGTGAAATAGCCACAAAAATAGCAGATTCTGATAGAAAAAGAATGAAAAATATGGAAACTTACGTTGGTGGTGCTGCTTGGCGTCCTTCAGATGGATTTCCGCCTCAAGAAGAATTAGACCGTCTCTAGTAAGCCCCTATCAAAACGTAGAAAGAAATCTTTCTAAAGTCTGCATGTTTGTTGTATTCAATATTTTATTGTATCGAGCTGCCATATAAGGCCCACTCCTTAACTCACCAAAAAGTTCTGTTACATCTAAACCATACTCTTTATCGTGTCCCTTTCTATCTTCTACGTATTCCCACTTCAATTTGTTTCCTCTAAACCTATTAATCATTTCAATTATTTTATTATTAGTGAATGTTTGACGACTCCCAATATTAAATTCTTTCCATTTTGTTGGTCCTAGTACTAGGGTAAAGATTATAGAACAATTATCTTCTACGTGCATCCATTCTCTAATTTGTTCCCCGTCACCATATACTGACATTTTGTCACCTGACTTCAAACACTCTAATGCTTTTGGTATAAATTTCTCTTTATGTTGTCCTGGACCAAAATTATTACAACTTCTTAATATAAGAGTGGGTGTGTTATATGTTTTAGCACAAGCCTCCACTAACATTTCTGCTGCAGCCTTACTTGCTGAATAATAAGAACTAGGTAATCTATTATCTGTTTCTTTACTTGTTCTTTTAGGTCTTTTCCAAAATATATCACCGTAAACCTCGTCTGTTGAGATTTGTACGAATTTTTTTAGTTTTTTATTTTCTCTACAAATTTCTAATAAATTAAATACACCTTCTACATTACTTCTCATAAAAGGTCTTCCGTCCTTTATAGAATTGTCTACATGAGTTTCTGCTGCAAAATTTATTAAATAATCAAACTTCCCTAAATCTTTAGCTGTAACATCACAAATATCCTTTTCTAATATATCAATACTATTATTTAAATAATTTGGGACTTCACCATAATCTTCAAAAGTGGTTGTTCCCTTTTTATATCTTAACCCTAACTTTGTTTCTTCAAATCCATTATCTAAAAGTCTATTTTTATCCGCCGCATAAGTGTTTTTATCAATTAATAAAAAATCTGCGATGTCTGGTAAATTTTCTACACACATTTTAACAAAATGTGCCCCTATAAATCCAAATGCTCCCGTAATTACTATTCTCATTTTTTAATTTTTTTTAAAGACAACTAAAATATCTTTCCCCTCTATCACACAGGATAGTTAAAGCTGTCGTTTTATTATTATCTCTCAACCAATTTTCTGACGCTAATACATTAGCACCCGCACTAATTCCCACAAATAATCCTTTTTTTGCCAACTCTCTCGCTTTCTGTTTTGCGTCATCTGTAGAAACGGTAACAACTTCATCTATAAAATCAAGGTCAACAAGAAACTTACTACCATCACCTATTCCTTGTATTCCATGTAAGCCTTGCTCTCCACCACTCATCACTGGACTTTCCGCGGGTTCTACCGCTACTATTTTTATATCAGGTAACATTTCTTTTAGAAATTTTCCGGTTCCCATCAACGTTCCACCAGTCCCAGTTCCACATATAAAAACATCTGCTTTAAATCTCTCTAAATTTTGTTCTTTATATTGGTTCCATATTTCAGGTCCTGTTGTTTGATAGTGGACTTGTATGTTTAATGGGTTATGAAATTGATTACAATTAAACCATTCCATTGTATAACACATCTCGTCTCTAAGTCTAATTGCCTCATCAAAATCTCCTTCTGCTACTTCAATTAATTCTGCTCCATAACACTTAAACATTTTTTTACGTTCTTCGGACATGTTAGAAGGCATAATAATCACCATTTTATATCCACGTTCTGCAGCCAACATAGCAAAAGAGATTCCACTATTACCACTTGTTGCCTCACAAAGAGTATCACCTTTACTTAATTCTCCTCTTAATTCAGCATCATTAATTATACACGTCGCCATCCTATCTTTAACTGAACCAGAAGGATTCATAAACTCAGCTTTACCCCATATTTTATATCCTTCCTCCTCTAGACATAAGAGTGGAGTATTCCCTACATAGTGTGATAATTTACGCATAACTTAATATTTTACTAATATTATTATCTTTTTTAATTGTTAATATTTTGTCTGCCCATTCCTTAACCAAATCATTATGAGTAATTACTATAATAACCTCAAAATAATCTCTTATTTTCACAAAGAATTTACCTATTAGTTCAAGGTTCTCATTACTAACTTTACCATAAACCTCGTCAAAACATACAACATTAGGTTTAGGTAATGAACATACTCTTGCTAATACTGCCCTTAAAGCTAAAGATGCCACTGTTCTCTCATAACCACTTCCAGACCTCATTAATTTCTCTAACCCACTACTATTATCTACCATCCAGAATTCCACCTCATTCTTCTCATTCATCTTTAATACTAGTGTAAATTCTGCACTATCTGATAATAACATACCCAATTCATTATTAATAAAAGGTACCATACTCTTTAGGATAGTTTTAGAAATACCATTTTTACCATATACAGCAAGGTAGGCTTTAAAAATTTTGTCTACTCTTTCTTCTTCTTCAATCTTTTTTATTCTCTCTTCGTTGGTGGCTATGTCTCTTTTAAGATTCTGAATGTTGTTCTCTACTTCCTTAATTTTTAAGGTCGACCCGTGTTTCTCAGATTCTAGTGTCTGTATACGGGTTTGTGCTTTAACTAACTTTAACTCAATTTCTCTGTTTTGTTCTAATCGTTCTTTATTCTTATTCCAATTACTCAATACAACTTTTTTATCTAATAAAGTCTTATTTAATTTCTCAAACTCTAATTCTAACATAACCTTCTTTAGTTTATCTCTATCGTATTTCTCAAATTGTTTTTTAGAAATTTCTATCTTCTCTACTTCTATAATATTCTTACCTATCTTTTTATCAATATTTTCTATATTTTTTTCACACTCCTCTAGACTAACTTGTGTTTCATCATTAAACTTTACTTGACTAAGTTTTAAACCACAGTAACCACAAATCTCTCCTCCTTCTATTCTTTTTTGTGATTTCTTATATTCTTCTAATTTTCCTTGTTGTACACCTCTTTCATATTTCAACCCTTCCAAAACTTTATTAACGTGTTTATGTTTCTCTTTGTCATAAAATATTTCTGGTTCAACTACCTTAAATTCTTCAAACTCTTTCTTTTTGCCCTCAACTTTATCAGTAAAAATAGTAATAGTTTCTTCTAACTCTATAGGGTCTAATTTCATTAAACTCTCATCAATATCAGTATGTTTTCTTTTTAATAAATCATCTTTATATGTCTGACCTTTTTGAAGTCTGTCGTTTATATCCACAAGATTTTTATTTACTTCTTTAATCTCTTGATTACACAGTTCAATAGAGTTATTAAACTCTTCTATTTGATGGGTTAGTTCTAGCTTGTTATAAAGATTAGATATTAAACTTCTAGACCATTCAGAATATATTTGTTTACAAGTATCTTCTTTTTTCTTTAGGGAATCTAATCCTATATATCTTGTTAATACTTGGCCTCTTGCTGTTGGTTTGGATTCTATCAATGATTCTAAATTGGTTCCAGTAGCTAATATAGTCATTAAAAAATCGTCCACTGTCCCAATAGATTCTTTTATAAATGTTTCTGTCTCTCTTCTTTGTTCTCCTTCTAAATTTTGTAGTGTGTTGTCTGATAATTTTTTACTAAAATTTAATGTGGTGCTTACGGACCATTCCCCCTTTTTAGTTTTTTTCCGAACTATACCTCTCTCGATAATATAATCATCACCGTCAATCTGTACTTGGCCTCTCACTAAAACTCTATTCTTATTTGTATATCTATTAAATATTTCTATCGCTTTAGCTGATTTAGTTGTCGTATTGAAGAATAGAAATAAGAGCAAATCTACCGAAACGGTAGTTTTACCACCAAAATTAGATGGTATTGAGTCTATAACAGTAATGCCCTTAGAATTTTCAAAATCAATTTTATTTCCTTCACCAAAGGATAAGAAATTATCAAATTCAATCCATTTAATAATCCATTTTTTGTGTTGTGGGGTCGTTGTGGTTGACCCTATCTTATCATTAATCTTATTATGTAACCTTTTGAAGTCTTCCCATTTTATATCTATTTTATGGTCTTTAAGATATTCTTTAACTAGTGTAGTTTGAAAAGCTTCATCTAATATATTCTCACTAGCATCTATATTTTTAACTATACCACCCGTATTTACACTTCTAGTTACTACATTAACTCTAGTAGTCTTGTATTTCTTTTTGAAGTATGTTTTTATCCTAGCAAGTTTTTCCTGGGTAAAATTCTCAGGAGTATCTTCCCAAGTAACCTTAATATGGGGACTAGTTTCTTTACTCATCTTTCTTTGGTTTATTTTCCTCAAACCATTCAATAATTGCGTTTATTGCCCATACACCACCACTCGCTAACATACCATCAAAAAATATATTACTATAAGGAATAGTCACTAGAGGTAATGTGGGTGAAAAAAAAGCTAAAGAAAAAAAGAACCCTACCCAAGTAGATGTGCACATCATACACTCCAATAAATCCCCAAAGAATTTTGAGTGTCTGGTTATCCACTTTCTTATATTATCAAATATACTCCCAAAAACTAAGATTTGGGACATTCCGTAAGCTGCTAAAATCCAAATAATTACTTCCATATATAACTTTTTATTATTTAATCATCATAAACATCGTCCAAACGAGACGATTTTAAATGAGTTGTTTTATTATTGCTGAACCTTTGAAAATGATTTAATACACTTTCATATTCTTTTATTTTCTTTTTTAATTCTTTTATCTCAGTATCTTTCTGAGCTAAATCCTGATTACTTTTAGTAACCAAATTTTTGGTTATAGTTTTTTCCTTATTATCTAACTCATTTCTTAAATTTAGATTTTCTTTTTCTAAATCGTTAATTCTTTGTAGATGTTCTTTCATCTCTTCATCATTAGTAACCAGTTTCTCTATCTCTACTATTTTCTCCACTGGCACTTCCACTATCTTTTCTACAATTTTTTCTACAGGAACTTCAATTACTTTTTCTACTATTTTTTCAATTTCTTTTTCAACTTCTTTTTCTATAATCCCAGGTTTTACTGGAGTAACGCCATATTTTTCTATAGCGAACCCTCCTTTTAAGCAACCTAATAATAAAGAATCTATTTCTTCTATGTCATTTAATTCACAAAACTCTATGACATCTTCTCTTAGTTCTTTTGGTATATTATTTATTAGTAAGTCTTTCTTTTTCTTTTTCAATGTCTTCTATATCTTTAATTTTAAAATTCAGATAGGGGCTATAGTTGTCCACATCCTCAAATTTATACTCATTTTTACTAACATTATAAACCCCAAACCCATGATTTTTTAAACTTTCTCCAAAGTTTTGTTGGATTAGGGACCCCACCATATAAAGTTTACCTTTAGGTATATCCATTACCTGTCTTTTATGTATGTCACCAGCTAAAACAACGTCACACCCATCAAAATGTTCTGGTGGTGCACCTTCATCAAACATATAACCCATATCAGTAGAAAGACCCTGTATAGTTCCATGGTATAAACCTATATTACATTTATCGTCTTCGTTTGGGATATCTGGTCTCATATTATTCTCTTTTAATGAGTATACGCACCATCTTATATTATCATCTTCATAGATTCCTTTATCAGTAAAATAAACTATATTATCATAATTCAAATTATCTATTATTGGGGTTAAAGTATCTAGTCTATCTAGATTATTTTCTAGAAAATCATGATTACCTATTAATACTATTGTTTTGGTGATATTTGAGCATTCTTTAAGTACCCAACTTACCATATCTATTAATTCTGGTGTAATATGATTTTTAGAATGCACTAAATCACCAGTAAAAACTATTCTATCTGGTTTTAGTTCTGACCATCTTTCAAAACATTCTTTTAATATGTCTCTATAAAGGTCGTGCTCTTTATATAATTTTATATGCAAATCAGAAAAATGAACTATCTTATCTATCATCTCTTTAACTATTTTTTGTAACTTCTATAATTTCTTTTTCAAAATTATAACATTTAAAAATGTGATAATCATCATTTTCTTCATTAAACCATACAATATAACAATCACCTAACTCTAGTTTGGTATTTTTTGTAATAATGTATTTGTAAAGGGATAGTTGTAAGGAGTAGGTATTTAACTCACATATATCTAAATGAGAAAGGGGTTTTTTAAATCTTTGCCATTTATTTCTTTTTTTTATTTCTTTATTTGTTTTCCAATCCCATATTTCTAACTTTCCTGATTTTTCATTAAAGAATAGTTGGTCAACCATTCCTCCTATTCCTAGTTCTAGGTCACCCACCACTAATTCAGCACGTACAGGTATTAATTTACCGTAAGAATCTTTGTAAAATTTATCAAATAATTCTTTTAACTTTTCTACCTTTATTCTACAATCCTCTACTAATTCATCCTTCTTTAATATAGATTTAACCCTTTCTTCTGGAAAATCAAAAATCTTATTAAAAAGATAACTTTCTGCAAACGAATGAAGAGCTGACCCCTTCTCACACGCAAAATCTTTTTTAAAGTCCCATTCTGCTTTTATTTCTTCAATAGTAATTCCTCTTTCTTTGGCTTTTCTATCTGCCCAATATTCTACATCAAAGGGTTGTTTAAATTTTCCTATTAAGGAAGTGGCGGAAGTTAACTTTTCTTCCCCAATATAATATGTGTGTTCTTTTTCGTAGAATTTTATATTATTGAACACAGATAATTCTTTTATTATATGCATAACATCTATTTATATGTAGAAATATAACACTAATAAATGAAACGACAAGTTATTCTTACAGAGAGTCAATATAATCATATTGTGAAGCGGATAGTAGAAAGTTCTAAAAGAGGTAAAGCGGGCATAGCGGAAAAACATTTCTTAACAAATCTACAACACAGACTTGCAGATATAAACGCTAAAGGTATTGCTCCTACTATTATAGTAGGGGAAAGAGAGGCTGAGGAAAATGAGTTTAGTTTGGATGACACTTTAGAGTGGTATAATGAAAATCCATCTTGGCAAAAATCACACGATAAGCAACTGGATAGGTTGATGGAATTACTACCAAATAAGTCTAATATCAAACGTCTCGTAAAAGGCAATTCTAAATACCCTTTAAATATTTTAGCAAGAGAATTATTAACCGATAGAAAAGGAACAAGTGTTAATATAGCTAAATGGAATCCCGCAGACGTATGGATTGAGTATAATGATTTCGATTTTGAGGACTTAAGTTTAGTTGACAACATAGAGTCTTTAAATGAATACTTAGATGAAGCCTTAATTGAGGGTAAGTGGGTGTTAGGTTTATCTTTGAAGAAGGGGGAAGGGTTCTATGAATTTGTTAACACGTCTAATAGAGCTAGGAAACCTAAAAGGGGGAGTGCAGAATATGATGTAGCAAAAACCTATTTAGACAAAAAGTATGAAGAAAAGTATGGTAAGGAGTTAGTGAAAGAAGTATTAGAGGATGGATATGTTATAACTCGTGTAGATGTTGGAGGGCCAAATAAAAAAACAATACAACTATGGTATTTAATTTTAATTGTAAGAAAAGAACAGAGTGGTGACTCCTCATATAGTATTATACCGTCTAGAGTTGATATTAGGAGTTTTACAACTGACCCTGGAGGTAAAATATATATAGAAGCTGGTGGGGGAAAAGGGCATATGAGTGGAAAAGCTAGAATTGACGTTATTATACAAGAAGCAATCTCTAATCAAAATATAGATAATATTAGAGCAGATATGAAATATATGTACGAAGTAGCCAGTGAAATAACTACTATAGACCAAACAGACAAAGAAGGGATAGAAAAACTATTAAGAGATTATAATGAAAAATTAGTAGATTTAACCAAAATAGGGAATACAATTAAAAAACCTTTCTTAAAAAGTGTGTTTGATGGGGAGATTAGGAAATTGAGTCCTCTGCGGGGAGGGAATATGTATGGCAACCAAAGAATTCCATCTGTAAGAACTAGGGGTCCTTGGGGTCGTATGAGTTCTCGTCTTCAAAGTATGTTATTTTTAGATGATATGTTCGAGGTTACTAAAGAAGAGGTAAGAAAACATCAAAATTCATTATTGAAAAAAGTAGTTCAATATGCAAGGGGGCAATCGGATTGGTCGGCTCCACATATGGTTATAAAATAATTAACTCCCTCTCTTTTATAATCATATCGTCAGTTATTTTACCTTTAATATCACAAACATCTTTATTCTTAGGTAATTTTATAAGTTTAATTCTATTTTTTAATTTTCCACCATCTAGTTTTCTATAAAGTTCAATACTATCTTTCCATGCGTCTGAATCTAAACATATGTATATATCTTTAGTACTTTTATCATATAATTTTGACCATAAATTATCAGTTATATTTTTACCTAATAAAGGAATAGCGTTATCTAAAAAAAACATATCGAAAACCCCTTCTACCAGATAAATGTCTTTATCCCATACTATAAGATGTTCATTAAATATTATTTTTTCTTTTGGAGCTACGGGATTCTTATATTTTAATTTATGATTAACAAAACTTCTCGCAACAAAATAATTGATATTACCTTCCTCGTCATAAGAAGGTACTATTATTCTGTGACTGTGTTTACCTTTTCTAGTAAACCCCACACTAAACTTATCAATAATTTTTTTAGTTATAGCCCTCTTTCTCAAATAACTTATAGCCTCTTTATATGGAATGGTGTGTTTTGAGCAGATATCGAAGGATTCGTACTCTGTTGGTAGTGTTACTGGTCTATCAAACTCATTTTCTGTTTCATAATCTTCGGTAACTAATAAGTCATACTGACTTAGATGTCTTCTAGCTCCGAATTTTCTAACTAATTTACGAATTCTTCCTTTAGTTCCAGCTATTTCCCCACAAGACCAACAATGGTATACACCTTTACGAGTGTTTACCTCTAAATTACCTTTAAAATCTCTATCTAATCCTTTTTCTTGAGAACAAAGTGGGCAACTAAATCCGTATTGATTATTACGAGACACCTTATCTGGTTCCCCTAACATATCAACTAATATTTCATATATAAGTGAATCATCTGACATATAGAAAATGTAACTCTACTTAATTAAACTGTCAAACTACCAAAGCTTATTTTTTTGCATATAACCTCTTACACATGTATATGCATCAGTCATATCAAAATTTTCCTTTTTTAATGTATTGTTTCTAGTGTATTGCCATACAATATGAGGTTCCTCATTTGCAACTTTTTCCCATACAATCATTTTCTTATCACATCCCTTAGGATAATCCCCAAATAAGACTTTTTTGCCCTTTTTATTCTCAGTGAATAAAGAAGGGAAGGCACACTTTCTAGATTCATAAGTAGATATAAATTCAGGGACTATACTTAGTGTATCATATACTACTTTACAAATCATTGAGTTATATCGCAAAAGAGTACCTACCGTATAAACATTATTAGATGTTAATAGAGGTTCTTCTATTATAACTTTATGTATTCCAAAATCCTTAACCTGTTCTAATTTTTCTTTAAAAGCGTCTGTCTTTTTTAGGAGGTGCTCTATTTTATTCTCTGGTTGTGGTTTGATTACAGGAGAGAAATGGGTTAATTCTAACAATCTTTCTTCAAAATTATCGAATAATGCCCAACCGATAGTTTTAGTTGATATATCTAAACCTAGTACTTTTAGTGATGAATCTTTTTTTGTCATTAGAATCTAAACTTCAAATTAAAGTATGCCGGCTCATTTCTATACTTTTGAATTGGTCTATCTGGTTTTGCTATGGCTACTAATTCACCGTCTGTATCATATAAACCTATCTCAGTAAGATAAGCTGGCTTATTAACACTACTTAAATCATAACTTCCATCTGGATTTATAGTTATGGCGTTACTTAAGTCAGCTGCACTTGGGTTGTGAGTATTAAAAAACTCGTCTTGTTCCGCTCTACATTCCACATCTAAAACCCATTGCTTTTCAAAGCTAAAAAATGAACATTCTGCCACAGAAGTAAAGTAAATTTGAGTAAAACCACTAGAATATCCCGTATAACTAGTATTACCATAAAGATTAGTACCTGCTGAATATTGGAAACTACTGTTTAATGTAGGGTGTGTTATAACACAAAATCCTTTATCTAAATAACATATACCAACCGGTTCATCTTGTGATTGTATACTATTACCAATAGGGTTAGCTGATGCCTTTTTATCTCCTGAAGTTAAATTATCAAAATTTTGTAATTGGCCTCCATCTGGATACCCAAAAGGCTGTGAAGCGGTTGTCCAACTATCAGCCCAAGAAGTAATAATAGGGTCAGTTGGAGCTTTTATAGAATCTGAGAATAAGAAAGATACGTTTGTTGATGGTGAACCTACTGTTGCACCACCTCCAGCGGATGTATGTCCAAATACTTCTGCGTATATACTAGGGTCAGAAGAAACATTTAACCCATCAAAATAACTAGTATAACAATCTACACTAGTAATTGCACCGTCTGTAGGGATAGTTAATTTTATTGTTCTTCCATCTATTAGTTCACCATATTGATTCTTAGGTATTTCTACCACAATAGCCTCATCTACATTAAAACCAGATAAAGATGTGTTGCCCCACTCAGTAGACCAGTTAGTTTGTTGGAAGTTTGCTAGAGGCAGATTAAATGAAGAATATAAATGTGAAAATGGTCTATAATTACTTGCACTACGTTGTATCCTCGTAAATCTTAATGTACTCCCATTAATAACATTATAGCCATCCAAATTAGGATTTGGTGTGGAATAAGGAACTATTTCAGAGTAAACATTTTTATCATATATTGTTTTGTAATTCATTTTTTTTAATTTTTAATCTTTTTAATTAATAGCCTCCTCCCGTACTCATACCTCCTGAACTCGTCGTTCCTCCTCCTGCTGAAGTAGGGGTGATTGCCTGTTGAGCTGTCGGTGGTGTTGACCTCATAGGAGTAAGAGATACTACTACTATATTTCCGTTATTTGACACCCCTAACGTGTCTCTAGAAGGATAGAAAAACCTGTAGTAGTATCTTGGGTCGTTCAAAGCCTTATTAGTATTATTATACGAAATTGCATTAGAACATGAAGCCCAAGTCTTACCTTTTACATCAGTTCTACCAATTGTAGTATCAACCGAAATATATTTAGCTGGTTCATATGTTGATATGACTTCCCCTGGGGTTTTATCGTATACCGCAGTTCTGTGTCTCTGTTTTTCCGTATCTGGAATTGGGCTTACCCCAAAATAAGGTATCTTGGATATCTTAGACCCGTGATTATCTGGAAATTCTGTTATAAGTGTTCTAATTACGTCTTGTGTCATGATAATGTAACTTTTCTAAAGATGCTACCACCTGCATCATTTGTGTTATTTAATGGACTCACAGCATAATTGCCACCAGATAAATCCTTATAGTTTTCACCATAGAATCTAACGTTGGTGTTACCGAATAATCTCCATCGTGCTGCTTTGGTATTTGTGGAGTAATCCCAAGCGACACTTTCTTTCATAGCATTTTTATCAAAAATGAACGTCACGCTTATTCTTGCTGGTGTGACATCTGGAAAGTCTGTAGAGTATGCTAATAAATTCATTTTAAAGTTTATGTTATAGTTGTTATTTCCACCACTTAAAGTTATAGAATTACTTACATCTGAATCACTATTTAAAGCGGTAAAGAACGAATCCATATAGTCATAATGTCGTGTTAACATTGTATAAGGTTCTGTAGAACTATCTACCCAGTTCACAGATAAAGTTTTATCGTATCCCGCACTAGGTGTCCCTATTCTATACTCCGCTGTTCCAGCAGCAAAGGATAAGAAAGTTTCTAATGCAGAAGACGATTGGGTTAGGGTGGTTCCATCGAAATGTGATTGTGGAGTTGCTCTAAACACATTCTTTTTCACACTAACATTTAATTGTTTAACAGGATTTAGAGGATAATAATATCCAAATTTATTATCAGTAGCTATTCTTGCTGCAGGAACTACATTATTAAATTCTCCTAAATTTCTAGCATTCGTATCGTTTTCTACATATATACCTTGGTAGAACCCTCCTTTTTCATTAGAGAATCCATAGTTTGTATAACTTGTGTCTTGTGGGTTTAATCCATCACCTACAATATATCCATATTCCTGTAAACCAAATGCTATACCAAAAGGGCCTGCTCCCGCAAAAACTCTACCATTTTCATCATAAGCAGATGAAGTTGTTAAAGAATATGGTGAACGAATGGTGGTCTTAGTTTGTAAACCGATTCTTGCACCTTTATAAAAATCAGCTCTCCCTGCTTGACCGGTTTGTTCTATTACTGCCGCTCCTGTTAATTTTTTAAATATAGCTAAATCTTTAGGTGTTTCTGGTACAAGTTTAATGTTGGTGTGTTCAAACATACCACCTCTTTGTAAAACAATACCGTCATAAATGTCTAAGTAGAAATCTCTACCCATATCAGCTAATTTATAATATAGACTCGCCATATCTCTACCTATACTAAACCCTTCACTATCAGTAGTTGTTGTAAACCAGTCTTCATAAGTTTTAGCTGAGAATCCACTCCAGGTCTGATATTTTGCCTGTGCATGAGAGAATGCTTTATACAATACCATTAAATCATGCATATAAACCTCTACATTAGCCCCCTTACTGTACGTCTTACTTCCTTGGTTATCTAAGAACATAAACATCATATGACTTTGTGTTGCAGCTTGGTCTAAAGCTGAGCTCATTCCAGTAATATATTCTAATTTATATTTTATCTCAAAACCATTATTAACACCAAATATACAATCGTTATGTGCTCCTGTTACATCAGGAACATATCCTGTAGGTAACGGGTTTGTAGTGTTTTTATAATCTGTATCTGAATCACCTAATGTGAACTTTGTTATTTTGTCACCTAGACCTCCTTGCAATAAAAATTCCCTACCATACTCTGTAGTATGTAAGTCTAAATAAACTGTTGTTGCACTTGTAATAAAACCCATATTCGTTTTCTTATTTATATAATTATTTTGTTAGCCAATTATATTTCACTAAATTGACATTAACTTCCTTTTATATTGAACTTCCATCCATATTCATCATCTCCACTTACTCTTATTCTCATTTTTTTGGTTAAAAGTTGTTGATTATTATAGTTGACAACACAATATAAACAAAATTCTTCCACATCCCTTTGCCAATAATGTTCGTCATCTATCTTTTTTCTTAGGTCATTTAAATAAAATCTTTTATCTAATGTTTTACCTCCATTCGCCATAATATAACCTATACTTAAATCCTTACATGGTCTAGTTATATATTGTTTCATTTCATAATCATATACTAGTGATTCTTCCATCAACCAATAATAAGACAAACTATCTTTAGGATTTTTCTTAGGGATTATAGCATTTAATTCTATATCATAATCTATTCTTTCAGCTCCCACGTTACGAGATAAATAAGCTACTGGCATCATTTGCATTACTATCTCTAACTCCATACAGTCTTCATAACCTAACACCCATCCTGGTAACTGTAAAGGGTCAAGAGGTAACATAGGTGCGGCTGGTTGTACTGGTCCTTGTATAGGCCCCGCTACTGCCCTTAGTCCTCCGGTACTATAAGTACTACCATCACATAACCTAACAATCTCTGGGTCTGGGTCACATGGTGGATTAGGGCATGGTGGTCCTATAGTGGTGGATACTGTAGTTACTGGTGGACAAGTACTTTGTCTAAATACTGCTGGTAAGCAATAACATATTGTACAAGCGGTAGATATGAACATAGTTGTTCTACCGGTAGTAGAGCCTGTAAGAGCTTGATTCAAGAAATTAAAATTACTTGTCCCAGTAAACGTATCTACTATAAATGGGGTATTAGCAGATAACGGATTAGTTGGAAGGAATTGTGGTACTGTTGAGGCGCCAAAACCAAAAGTATAATTGGACCCTGTCAGTGCTGAAAATGATGGACTACAAGCTGTACCATTAGTAGAAAAAGATTGTGTTAAATCTGCTACAAACCCTAAATTTTTAAGTCCTGGGAGGTTTCCTGGACCCTCTAAATCATTACTATAATACGGATTACTAATAGTTAAAGCACCATAATCTACACATAGATTTGGATTATCTGTATTTGGTGCTGTTACTGTTCCATTACCAGAACTATTTCCTGCTTCTAGTGCTCCATAAACATGTAAATTAAAACTAGAGTATTGGCCACACCCTGTTCCTCCAGTAGTAGCAATAGGGAATATTAAACCTATAAATCCTCCTCGTGCTGAGTTTGGCGAGTATGTTGGTGTATTTCTATAAAAATCTAAAGCCCCTTCACCTTCAACATATAAAGATGTATTGCCTTGTGCCCATTCAGTTTGTTGAGCTGTCCAATTATTTGCTGACTTTCCTGCAAAATATTCCCAGTCTTGTTGGTAATTATTTCCTAATCCTGCTTGCATGTCTAAACCGGTCCAATCCGTTGCAACTCCCAACGGAGCACCAAGTGCCGGAATACCGTAACCATCTGACGCATAACTTTCTGAACTACCCATAAAGAATATACAAAATATATCATTATCTGGTGTTGTTGTTTCTAATATACCTGTTCCGTCCCCTGAGACCCAATTAGAACCTGCTGGCCAAAAACCGGCCGTGGCTAAGTTCGTACCGGCTGCGTCTACTCTACCTGGTGGTGGACTATTTTTAACACCAGCTAATATTCCATACGCTGGGAAGGCAGCCCATCTCAAATATCTACCATGTCCTCCATAAGTGTCAGGTATTGTATTATCTTCTTTTGCGTCGTCCATCACAAAGTGATATATCTTCCCTCGATAGGCAGGATTTGCTGCTTGGTAAGTTGTAAACCAAGCGGTAGCTGCTGAATAAAAGTGTGCTTGTGCAGCTAAGTGTGGAGGTGAAGTCTTTGGTGTGTTGTATATATCGTAGTAGTCCGTGTATGACGTAACTTGGTCATAAAAAACATACACATTAGTAGTAAGACTCATTCCTGTCAATGCAGTCTCACCCGTATACCACGTACAATGGTTAGTTGTGAAATATCTTTGGCCTCTCACATCTGGCATTTGAAAGAAACAAGGCATTCTATTTGATGGTGTAGATTGTGCGTCAGCTAGTGGTCCAGTTAACCCCGTATAACCTTGATTTCCTTGTATCCAAGGTGACACTACAGGTTCACATGGTTCGTATAGTGTAGTTTCGTAATCAAAATCATTATCAGATAAATAAAAATGCCCATCACCATTAGGTATACCAGAAGGGGATTGGATTGAACCGCCAAGTAGGTCTGCTAACCCCTTGCCGTTCATTTCCATCATCTTTTGTTTACCTCTGTCGGTTAAAAAAAGCTCTAACTGATACTCACCTTGAAATTCAAGAAACCCCATAATTTAAAAGTCAACTTTGATAACATATTGCTGTGAACCGATTCTTGTTTGTGGACTTTTAAGTTTTCCTATGGCTAATAAATCTTTGTTATTATCAAATAACCCTATTTCGGTAACTCTAACTTTATTTGTTGAGCTCCACGTTGGGTTTAAAGATGTAACAAATTGACTAGAATTTAATGTAACATGATATCTCATTTCATATATCGTAGCCATTATATCAGAATTTAAGTTGCCGAAGAAAAAGTATCCGTCACCAAACTGTAGTAGATTTGGTTCTTGGCTATTGTTTAATGGAATGTTTATATAATCATGTAAATTATAGTATGTAGCCGCACTAGTATTCCATTCCCCTAGTATGTAGCTACCTGTACCTGTAACTAAATTTTTAGCTTCAATAGGAAGACCGATAGTGTGTGTACCGCCTATCTGATTTGTAACATCAACATCCAACCATTGGTCTGGTGATGGTCTATCTCCTAAGGCTGTTATCTGATATAGTATCTTTAAAGTATGAGCCTGCCATCCTGTACCTGACATAGATGTGGTACAAGCGGTCATTGTAATTGGTCTTAAATATGGAAATTCTGCACCAAATTGTACTGAAATGTCTCTGTTACCCATAGTTGTATCTAAACCTCTCATAATGTTATAGTAATTACAATGTAATCCTGTAGTCATACCAGATAAGTTTTGTAATTGATATGTAACATATAATTGTTTTTGTGCTGCTATCATTGGTGGGTCTGTTATTACACCACCTAAGGTTCCTCCAACACAATTGATTCCTGGTTCTATTAACTCTACTTTTGGCATTGGGAGTGTCCAATTTCTTCTAGATTTCATATCTAAAGCTGCACATATTTCCTCATCATCAAAAGTAATTATTTTAAAGTCTGGCCAAACTTTACCTACTCTGTTTGGTTTTGAGTTCTCACCTGTTAAATTCTGTACTGGATTATTATCCCATAAGTGATAATATCTTAATCCTGGGTCATTCATGTCCGGATTAGGGTTAGATTGTATATATTGTACCCCTACTTCATTAAACACATTGAATCCTGGTGGGTCAACCCAAAAACATTGTCCTATCTCACATTGGTCACCCAATCCTGTGCTAGGGTCGTATGGGACAGAAGCATTTATAGCCGCACTAGCGGTTATTTTCTTATGCCACATTAACCAAGGTATACAAATCTTAAAATTCTTAGCTTCACCATATCCATTTAACTGAGTCCCTGCTACTTCCATAGCAAATTTCTCACCATAGAAATTAGATATAGTTTGGTTGGTATAATGTAATATTGCTATACATTTTTGGTCTTCTGGTAGAACTGCTCTCACTTTACTGAAAGAATCTCTAATATATGTACCGGAAATAATTGATGGATAATAATCATCTGGTTGTTGTGTGGTATCAAATTGTCCAGAGTTACTATTATACCCTAGATATTCTTTGGTTCCACAATAACCACTTGAACCATAGGTATCTACACTACCATATGTACTAGTATCTGCACCGGCCACTGTTTCCGTCCAGTTTATATTCATATTCCACATGGAAACATCCGCAACAGAAATGTCACAATTATTTTCAAATGTTAATGAACCTGGAGACCAGTATGGTACTGGTGTAGTAGCACCATAATAATTACTCATTGGTCCAGAAGGTATTATTAATGTATTAACACAAAAAATAGAATTTACACTCGCTGAGTATGGATGCACACCTGAACCGCCAGCAGTTGATGCCCAATTTGGTAGGTAATCACCAACTGGAAGATAAATTTGAGTCCCTGTTAAATTACCACCACTAGCAAACTCACTAGCGGTATTAGCTGAGGTTGCTCCTGACATAAATTGATACCATAGATAAGGATTTGCCTGGGTTATATCGAATGGTAACATACTGTCCCAACATGGGGTATTAGCAGAAAATAGACCATCATATTGTACTAATAAGAAATCACCAGGTTGTGGATAATAGGTACTAGAGTCATTACAGTTAGTTACCCCACTTAGTAGGGTAATATATGTACCACCTGTCATCGCGGAAACTGGAAAACACCAATTAGAAGAATGAACATAAGTAGAATTAGTAAATGCACTGTATTCACTACCTTCTGTAGTTGTAGTAGAACTAAAAAATCCTCTAGTTTTTGCTCTATTATATACCGTTGTTTCGGCATGTGCGGGTGTAAGTAACCCATAGGTTGACCCACTTTGTTGGGCCGTAATAGGTACTGGATATTTTACATGTGCTTTATTTCGTTCATTCGCAGAATTAGAAATATTCTGTGCGTTATATTCTGGTCTTAGTATATTGATTCCTGAGGATTGGGGTAAACTGTTAGTGTAACAGTCATAACACATTTCACTATCCCCTAATTGGAATAATGAAAAATTAAGCTGTCCTTGTGACAATCTCTTTCTGCCCGCATCGGTTAATCGAACGGCTATCAACCCTGAAGTGCTTTTTATTAGGTAACTCATTCTTAATCTATTTTATGATAAATATTATTCATATCAGTTATTTTAGTATCCAGGTCCACTAAAACCGAAATTCCTACCAGGATTTAGATTTGTATCACTTTTTGCAGCATAAAATGTACTTGCATCCATCCTAAAGGAAATGGTGTCACTGTTATTACTGGTAACTATCGTTTTATTATTTATTAAGGGGTAATACGCATTTTGAATCACCTTATAAGTGTAACTTCCTGGCCCTGGAACTATTGCGGGCAAACTTATAGGTTTGGTATATTGTACCCCTTTAGGTATTTTTTCTGTTTGTGTACTTACTGTTTGTCCACTTGCATTATACACATATAATACATAATCACTATCAATTCTATTATAATTCTCTACTAATACATCTATTTTTGGTTCTTTTACAGTCGCTATACCTTCTAAAGTAAAATAAGTCATATAAAATACACTGAAAGTATCCCCAGATGTAAGACCTCCAGGATAGTTAACACCATTTAATTGTATAGTCGTATTATTAACTAAACTATAATCTCCAGTATCTGACAAAATAGAACCATTAAATACAACACCAACATTCCCATAAGACATATAGTCTAAATTTATAAAATAATAATAGCCATTATGGAATATAGTATCCGTGGTTGCACTAGTCACATTATTTGGAACTCTAGCATTTTGTATGTGGTAACTTCTACTACTACTAAAAGGAGCGTATGTCATATTAACCGTATCTCCACTTTCTACTGTGTATGGTGCAAATGTTACTGTGTTCTGAGTTGTGGAATAATCTCCATTATCAAAAGCAGTATCAGAAGGAGTAGTGGGTGTTAATGTTGTACCATTTACCGCTACTTGTGTTGACCCTATATTTCTATAGTCTAATACGACTGTATAGGCTGACCCATAAACCAAACAATTACCATCACTAGTATAGCCAAATGAATTCTCAGAAGATGTTCCAGCTGAACCACAATATTGTATATTAAATTTTTGTTGGTATAACCTACAATCATTATTTTCTGGATATGAGAATCCTATCGCTTCTAATACAGGTTTACCAGGGTCTCTAATCACTACAAAATAATAATCTGTTTCCGGATTATAAAAACCATATTGTGTATTAGGTGTAGGATTAGTGTCAAGTGTATCAAACCAACTATTACTTTCTCCACTCATTACAGTAATATCATTAGGTTTATTTACAATTTTTTCCAACTTATCTCTATAAAGATAACTCGGTTTAATCATATATTCCCAAAAATCGAAGGAATCTAATTGGCCTAATAAAATATCATCAGATGCTCTTACTATATAACCAGTGGTCCCTGTCATTACAACAAAATTGTCAAAAATCTTTGTCATATATGAATGTTGTAAAAATTTATTTTCTTCTGGTAGGTAAGCAAAAACATCTACTTTAGGTATACCGTTTCTATTAACTATTTCATTATTATTATTGGTCCATTCACAATAAAGTGTAAATGCACTAGTGTTTGAAACATTATATATATACTGATTGATATGTGGTGTTGCCGTTTCCATATTAACTATCACTTATTTTTGTCCCTCCAGTTATTGTGAATCCTACATTATCTTTTATTTCTTGTACATCTATAAGGACATTGGGCCTTATCCATGGTATATTAGGATATCCCGGTAATCCACCACCATATTGTTTATAATAATCATTTTCAACAAATGTAGTAAATGAAACATTTGTTGTAGCTGAGTTCACAGTGGAAGTATCTATTATTTGGTTTGTTTTGGTTAACTCTTCTAACTCTTCTTCGGTTACAAGTGTATTTTTAACATAAGAAGAATTATCTACAACCATATTACTTTGTGAACCAGATAAATAGAAATCATACCACATATTATTTGGTCCCATATTCATGCCCCATATACCAACTCTTTGATTACCTAAGAATTTTAATAATTCAGTTCCTTGTGCGTAACTTGGGGCATTGTTAGATGTTCCTGTCCACGTGGTTGGGTTTAATAAATTAAATTGGATATCATAAGTTGTTTGATAACTTGAGTCACCACTAACTAACCCACAAGTAGCTCCACTTTGGACTCCACCATTATTCCCTAAAGTGTCTGTCATTCTTATTTTAAACTTCTCACCATATTGGCCATATCTTTCCGCTCTAAGTCTAATACATCCATGGTCATATAATGAATAATATCTATTAACATTACCAGTTACTGCTGTAACCCCACCATTTATAGGGGTATTACCATATTTCTGACTTAATAATACATCATTAAATAACTGATTATTATCACTAAAACTAGTAACAGAACCATACTCTTGTCTATCTCTTACATTATAATAAACAACAGCCGCTCCTGGAAATACTTGTTCACTAGAACTTATTATTGTGTCAGCAGATAAACTATTTAAACCAAAAGTTAAATCATATGTCACACCTTTTGTACCATAGTATCCTGCAGCATCAGTAAATTGTGCTAAAACTATACCCATAGGGCTTAATGGTGTTCTCGATGTATCAGAGTCTGCTATTGTTGTTTCAAACACATAATTATTATACCCGCATGGTGTTACCAACATACTGGTATTCACATAACCTTCGGAATCTTCCTTCCTAATACCTAATGCTTCTGCTCCCATTTCTCGTAGATATCCACGTGCCCTACTACATCCACTATACCACGTATCCCCCATTGTAACACCAGTTGTAGTATATTGATATTCATCATCAACCGCAACTGGTTGCCAATCTTGGGTTGTGTATTGATATTGTGAAGTAGGGTTTCCTGCTGTTTGTTGGTTTTTTCTTGGGTCTACAGTAAACCAAGTACAGGTGGTATCCTTTTGAGCCTCATCAATAATGTATATTTTATTATTAAAGGTATTCAAAAAGAAACACCCTTTATTTTCTATCACTAATGTTGCACCAGACAATGAATATAATGGTGTGTCAGGAACTATAGCCGTATCAGGTATACCTCCTTCTAAAACTGATACATTATGAGCTCCTCTATACCAATTCTTCCTTCTATCTGTTGCTCTTAGACTAGTGGCTCCAGTATAAAACCACATTTTTGGGTCTGACGTGTTTAATATAGAACCATTATCTTGTAAACCAGTTAAATATTTTTTTCCGTTAATGTATATGAGTCCAGGTCTATAGTGTGTGACTGGGAACCAATTTTTAGTATCCGCTGGCAAACCAAAAGTTATCCCCACTGGGTTGGTTCCTGCACTATAACTAGAATCATAAAATGTTGTTCCACCTGTAACCCCACAATATAATGTATTATTCACATAAAAAGTAGGATTATTATCATCTACACCTACTACTGAATAAATTGCATTATCTATATCACTAAAAGTATGTACTTCTTCCCCCGCTATACCATCAAAAATTTCATCCAGGTCCCCATCTTTATATAAAAGATATTTGTAAACACCTGAAGTTTCTGGTTTAGTAAAAGAATCCACTGTAATCGCACACTTGGTGTTTGCAGATAATAAACAATCTTGGGTTGATAAAGTAGCTCCTATACTTAAATCAGTTGTACCTGAAATAACAACAATAACGCTACCAGATAACGAATTATTATCCATACATACACCAGTATAACTCCCTGCACTTAAATTTCCTAAACTATTACCAGTATAAGTTGTTCCTGCTGCATTATTAGCCCACGTTATAGTATATGGTGGTGTGCCCCCTGATACTCCTATACCAGTTATACTACCTTTAGATTCTGAACTAGGTGTATGAGTATAACTATAATTGGTAAAAAACGGATTACCGTATGTTTGGTACCAAAATCTTCCTCTAAATGAAGATGGGTTCGGACTATTTTGTGTTGACATCGACATTTTTCTATTTTAATTTTCTTCTAGTACCTATAATAGGTGTGTTATTGGGTTTATTTAAATTATATCCGGTAGTACTAATATTAGCAAATTTACCATCTATAACAATGCGTTCTGAACTTAAGTATACCCTCTTATCACAATCTTGTGAAGGTTGTGCAATCGTAACTGTTTTATTATAATTTCCTCTTAATCTTTGTTGTATATCCACAGTAAAATTATCTCTATCAGTAAAATCATTTTCAGATGAATTCATAACAATAAAATGGTCAAATGTAGAACCTTTTTGTAATTTACCCCTAAATGTTGTTTTTATAACATACGAGTTATCCGTGCTTGGGAAAACACTTCTCTCAGTTGTTTTAGACTTGTCTTGATATGGTAAATTCCATCTTATTTTTAAATCTTTCCACTCTATAGATTTTCCTGCGTTTATATAATAGTCAGTTATTTTTGGTGTATTTTTTATATACTCATTAGATAAAGTATAAGACCATAAATTAGTAGCTCTTCCTGGTTTCTTTTCTAATACCATAGGTCCTGAATATCCCTTATTTGGTATGTCAAGGAACGTCTGATTATTAAAGTTTTTTGGTGTTATAGATATAAACCCATTAGGGTTAGAGTAAGCCGGTAATTTCTCATCTGTATTTATATAAAGTTGTCCTGTACTCGATATATCTTTTTGTTCTCCACTAGGAGTAGTTATAATATTAGTTTTTCCTTTTGCGTCTCTTTTCCAAATAATTTCTCTATCAATTATAGGTAAATCATAAGGTCGTCTAGTAATTCTAATCCATGGAGAAGATGCATCTTCAGAATTTGTAGGTTCTTTTCTACCTAAATTAACTTTAAATGCACATGTTTTTGTTGACCCAGTATCTTTTATATTAGAAGACCAGTACGCTTCATATTTTAACCTTATTACGTCAGTATCACCACTTAACAAAATAGGTCCAGTATCTAAATTAACGTCAAAAGATTTATGGAGTATTTGAGATGTGGAACCAGAACAACTCATAGTGTTAATCTTTTTATCTGTCTCCAATAAATCATAAGTTAAGAAATCGTCTGCCCAAGAACGAACTAATTCACTTGTTGTAACAGTATATTCAGTTAATACTGTTTCTGATTGTCCACTATTATTTGTTAGATAAATTCTAAAATAGAAATCGTTAATACCACCAATATTATAACCAAAAGCTGGATTACTTTGCCAATAAGGATTTGTATTAGTATATTTGTCAGATACTTTACCTTCTAAGAGTTTAGGATATGATGGGTCAATCACCGGATTTAAAACTCTACCCCCTTTAAGAATTATGGCAGAATTTATTAATTCTTTATATTCATAATCGTTTGAAGGGTACGAGTAATCTAATCCTTCTTTTTTATAAAATCTATTAATATAGTCACACCAAGAAGTATCCTCATATTTTACATCTAATACAGCTTTAAATTGTATTCTATACTTGCCGTCTCTGGTAGGTGCATATATAATACCTCCTTCAGTAGTGTTTATGTCTGTTGGTCCACCATTACATTCTAGAGATTGTGGTAATATCGCGGCTCTAATTTTAATATCATCTATACCCATTAACTGGCCATCTAGTGGTGATTTATCACTTAAAGGTACCAATGTATTTCCAGTAAATGCACTATAGCTAAAGTATAAATCAAACATCTGAGTTGTTTCAGTACCAGATAATGTATAATCGGTATAACCAGTATATGAGTGAGTAAATCCTGATTTATCCGCTATAAATTGTGGCCAACTCGACCAAGTAGTACCGACTATTTCAGTTGCTGGGTCATTAATAGGTACATAATAAGCATTACCTTTTTCTTCCAAAGAATAGAAGGAATCTGGTCTAATAGTTATACCACTAAAACTACCATCAGGAGCGGTATGTATGGTGCAATTACTAAACCATGGGTTACCTATACTTCTTTCTGCCCATTGTAAAGCTGATTCCCATTTAATAGGGTATTCGTTTGGATGTGTGAATAAAGTGTATGCCTCTATTCCTGCTATTTGTTTTTCTTTTAATGATTTTTCAAAATCATCTCTTTGACTAATACTTGCAAACTTTATAAATTGAGCATTATTTTCGTTAACTATTTCTTTTCTCCAACCAACTTGGTATTCTATTTTACCGTCTTTGGTGAATGTTTGGAACTCTTCTGGGCCGAATCTGGTTCTAATATCTGGATTATTATATTTTAAATCTTTTGTCCCTGTATTAAGATTTTTACTGTTCATTACAATATATGGTTCCGAACTTATTATCTCAAAAGCGTCTTCAGGATATAAAGGCATTTTATCCTCTAAAAACACCTTATAATCAAATTCAAATGTTCCACCTTCACTTAAAGCTATATCCAAAGGTTCTGCAGATTCAAAAACCTGTGGAAGATACGATTGTAAAGTTCTAGCCATCTGTTGACTAACTCCACCACCAGGACATGGACTTTGAGGTATAATAGCATCTACTTCTGGTTGAGTCATAAGTGTTGGGGTTCCTTCATCAATTGGATAAAATAATATATTACCCAAATTAACTTGGGCTGAATCATCTTGTGCAATACAACTAGCTTCAAATCGTGTATACCAACAAGGATAGTCCCTTAAACCATACCCTCCATGATTTACTCCCATTGGGTTCCCCCAATTTTCATTTGGTGGTTCCAAACCACTACCAGGCCCACTATTGGTTTCCCATAAAACACTACCTGTAGAATAGGGTCCTCCCACATTTAGACCAGCATACATTTGTGCAATTGCAGCTCCTTCTGCACTGGAATTATTCCCACTATTACAGTGAAATAGTTCATAGTTCGAACTACCAGGAAAACCACCACAACCACCGCAACCACCGTTTGAATAATAACCGGTATACCAGTAAGGTTCACTCATATCGTTTGTAGGCATACCAAACACTGAACCATTTAAGACATCTATATGATTAGACATTCCAAATATACCATACACCCCTTCATAACTATTATCAAGTTGGTATAGGTCCGATGAGGAGTCTACTGAACCTATTCTGATAGGTATTTTTTGATTTAAAACTACATTACCAGCACTCCCTGAAGAGTGTGTCATCCATTGCACCCAGTAATTATAATCTATCACTTGCATAGTATCTATTGTACCATCTGGTACTAGCATCCATAGTTGGTTCCTCATCTTTGATGGATGGGTATCATTAAAATCTAAACTAAATGGGTTGCTATTTCCACCTCCACATATTAACCATAATTCTACAAATGACTGTTCGTCCATTTTTAAACTAGCCGATATAGTCGCTATTTTACCAAAAGAAGCACCATTTGCGTTATATGCACTAGATTGCCATCCAAAATATTGACCTAAACAACATAGTGAAATTTTTGCAACAGCTGCGACATGTACCCCACCTTGGACATACTTGTACGTTGGAGCTGACCTTGAGGTAGAACCACCAATAGTTTGTGAGTTAGGCCCATAATCGGGCATATTCATAATTTCAGCTGGTACCAAACCAGAGCTTACCCTATTAAAACTGATACTTAATTCAGCTGTCTGGTCAAGAGTTCCCAAAGCTGTAGCCGGGTCACATATACACCTTTCCTCACCTGGTGGGTCGACAGGGTCACATGGATTGAATGAATCTCTTGGATTAGTTTGTGTGATTTTAGCTGGTACCCCCTGGTTAGGGCCCATCTTAAGATTTTTAGCAATTTGTGTGTCACATACCTCCAAATTATACTTAGAACAACTATTTACACAATTCGTCATAGCTTGAGCTGCTGCCACATTATCACAAAATCCAAGTCCTCCTACTGGGTCATGAATCACATGTTGTCCAAAACAACCCGCGAGACAATTACTACCAGGAGTGTATATAGCTCCAAAAGGCCCGCCTGGTGAATAAGGTGTTTGTTGCCCCCATAGTATCCATGGATATATAGTTGAAGTATTAATAAAAGAAATACTAGTGTCCCCGGTCCAACAACTTACACATTCACCAGGCATAACTTGGTTGTGTACCATAACCCTCGGGTTCCAACCATTAGGAAGTGAATCATCCCAATAAAATGATGCTGGTGGACATGCACAAGGGTCTTGCCACTCAGGACAAGGATAATAAACCTGATAACATGCTTGTCCTCCTATATTAGAAATTCCATCCTTAAATATTTCTGGATATGTTGTTGCTGTTGTTGTACCAGTCGCTGGTGGGTTTTCAGGTATAGTAGTAGTATCTTTACAATCCTGAGCTTTCCAAAGATTATTACCTCCGTCAAAAGGTACTGTATAATTTGTTGTCGTAGCACTACATGGTATTTGTTTCCAATAATAAGTTAATATCATTTGAGCATCTGAAAGTCCTAAAGCTCCAAGTCCTGTAGTGAGTTGGTAGCACCCAGGAATAGGACCCGGACTACCAAAATCTACATTAATTAATACATTATATCCTTGGTCGTATATATTATTCCAATACCCCTCCTGCCACCAATCCACAAAGTCCCCTTGGGTAGGAGTTGACGATATACTTGTTGGGGCTGTTGCTGGTGGAGATTGTACTGGATATGTTCCAGTGACTGTATTACATGGACATACAGTATTTCCTGTAAGTGTTTCTTCCCAACCACCACAACCAGCATGATTAGTCTCACAACAAACACCACTATAAACTATAGAGGTTGCCGTCATAGCTCCTGAAAAGGATACATTGTTTTGGTTGTATGAAACGGTAATGCCACTAACGAATAAAGTGGTGTCATAACCCCACATACTACCGTATTGGTTGGCTAATAAATCTGGTCTATTATCTTCACCACAATTCCAGGTGGTAGCACTCTGTATAAATGTATTTCCGGTAATTCCGGACCAACTAGTAGTCGCTGAATAAGCACTAGTAGTACCAGTACAACCAGTGAATCCCCAATCTACACAATAATGAACGGTACCTTCTGTCATTCCTGTTCCCGGACAATTCCAACAAGTTGAGATTCCTCCTCCATCTATTACTGAAGGTGGTGGGAATAAAGGTGTATCGTTTGTGGTAGATGCGTTTGGTGCTCTTAAATCCCAACCACTTACTAAGGTATATGTCGGTGTGTTTCCAGTATCTAAGGCAAAATTATATATAGCGGTATATGCAGTTGTGGAACCGGTTGTATTCCAATCTATTTCAAAAAGATTCTGCCAACTATTATAAGTGTGAGGGTCCGAACCATTGTTAAAATTCCATAAATCTTCCCCTGCCACACTACAAGGGCCTTGTATTAAAATAGAATCTGGGTTATTTAAATAAATGTCAGGTGTGCCATCACCATCAAGGTCAATCGTATTGTCAGTGGTGGTGTCTATAACATAATATGTAAGTCCTGAGTTTGGGTCTGCGGTATTTCCTTGGATTCCTTGTAGCATGCCTGTCATAGCACTAAACCAATAACTGGTTTGTGGTGGGTCTGTGCACCCAGTACTAGTATAGTAGACTCCACTAGTATAACTTTGATTGTTTATTTGTATATTAGCGGTCCAGTTTGTGTATCCTGTACTAGCTGATAATGTATCTTCACAAATATAACAATGATTAGCTAATGTATCGTATAATGGTGGTCTTGCACATTCTACCCAAGAACCTAGACATGGTATATCATCACATAAAGGTTCATGTTTATAAGGGAATTTATATCTATGAAAAATAGAATTTTCAAATCTTACACCACCTTGCCAAATAGTAGTAGCTGGTATAAATTGTTCCATCAATCTTATCCAATAATCACCAATCTTTTCACAATAATTTATCATTTTTTGGTAGGTGTATTGGCTGCTTTTTACACCACATGTCACCAAATAATTGTTTATATAATCATCATAAACATTTTGTAAAGTAGGGTATCCTCCACCTTTTGCATCATCTATAGTTAAACGATTTTTAACATTTATTAAAATCTTATAGAATTGTGATGCAAATTCAAAGAAACTCATTGTGGAAGCGTTTATTTTAACTTCCGTATCATCTATACCCCCTAAACCTGGATATGGTGGAGATATTAATGCGGTAAGACCAAATGGGCAACCGTATTTTCTTGAATAGTTCCAAACATCCCATTCTAGCCCTTGACCTACATTCATGAATAATTCTACATTCTTAACATTCATGACCAATCTCTCGTCATCTGTAAAATATTTTGTTCCTCTATCACGTAAACTATAGTATCTGGTTTGGAATGCGTCTTTTTCTTCCACCCAAGATTTTTTATTATCTACAGTTCTAGTTATATCAAATCCATCCATCATAGACGGAAATCTTCTAAATCTTTCTAAATAAGGTTCACCGTAGGTAAATGCATTTAATTTAGTTTTAACTGTAGGTGTAGTACCTGTAAATACAGACTTAGTAAAATCTGTTATTCTTCTCCCTCTATGTTCTAAAGTTTGTTCAAACCATCCTGCACCAGCTTGGAACCAACTATCTGTCCCTACTTGTGGTACAATTGGGAATCCTTGGTCGTCAACAGGAAAATCTTTTCTACCATAAGGGATATCCGATACTAATGATTTTGTACCAAATGTATAACCACTTATAGTTGTAGGTATATAAGGTGCTACAGTTCCTGGTTGTGTAGCGGTAAATCCTGTTATCCTTACCGGTATCTCTTGAACATATGTTCCTCCTGACATTTTACCCCAGGTCGTATTAAAGTTACTCATATTAATACGTTGTCCTGCAACATACACATGTTCGTTAAATTCTATTAATGCTTCTGGAGCACCAATAAATCTTAACATAAATTCTATAGCTTTTCTTGTACCTTTAGATTTAAATAGATAGGCTGTATTTAAAATCAATCTTCTATATAAATCTATATCTAACTCTGCTGGAGTCTTGTTACTAACCTCTCCAGCATATAATGGGTCTTCTTTTTTAGCTTCTAACCCAAAAACAGATTCTAAGAAATTATCTTCACTAATTGCGGATGGTGTTTTCCATCCAATAACTTGAGCTAAATTCTTTAGTAGAGCGTCTGGTACATTATCTTGTTTACTATAACTTACATTATTCATGTAAGCTAATCCTTCTATATATTTTTTAACCTCATCAAAACTTCTACCATAAAGTTGTAATACCTTTTCTACTTTATGTTCTGGTGTATCAAATTCCTTTAATGCCGCAGTAGTTAAAAATCTAGAAATAAGATTAGTTTTTTCTCTATCTAATGCGTCCCCAATATCATATAAAGAAGTTAAATAGGCCCCAAAAGTAGCTCCGGATATCATAATATTCCAATCGTCCTGCATTGGCCAAGTTACTAATTGTGTAGCTCCTATAACGTCCCCATCATCGGAAGTTTTCTTTATCTGAAAGGTTGATGTGTATTTTGGAACTGTGTCTCTACTTAAGAGATATTGTTCTACCTCCGTCAATGAATTGAATACTTCTTCTATTCTAGTTTCAGAAAGTTTTATTTGGTAGTCTATCAAAGTAGTAGCGGTAACACTACTAGCCCCACTGAATGGGTTTCCTTTCACTATAAAACTTAAATTACTGTCAGTAGAAGCTGTTGGTGGTGTAAATGATAGGATTGGGTAATTATTACTTTGTACTGAAATAACATAATCCGTATATTTTTTTGTTAAGTTACGATATTCACTAATTCTATTATCACCATTAGAGGGTAAATTTCCTTTTGTAGTAAACTCTATATTAAAAGGATTATTTAATCTTGCGGAACCTACTCTGAAACTAGCCTCATTAACATTAGGGTCATAAGTATAACCACTACTAGTGTTCCCACTAAGTAAGTTAAGGCCAATTCTATTAACATGTATTACAGCTGGAAAATTTCTTAGAATGGTAAGAACAGAAACTCTAAATTTCTCTTTTAGAGACCCAAATTGAGTAAAATTAGTAATTTTAGACCTATCGTAATTTACAAATACTTCTAATCTATTGGAAACTAATTTTAATGATTCTTCTACAGATTCTATATTAAGAGTACTTAAAGTAATTGGTTCGGAGAAACTACCTAAATTAAAGTCTCGGTCGTCTTTGGTGGGCACAGAATCAGTAACAGAAAAATTCCCCAATGTGAATTGTGGGGTACCTGTCACATATTGATTACCTACTAGATAATCACTAAATGTGCCTGCTCCATTTCCAGGCCTTAATTCATTGTTCTCTCCCTTAGCCATATATTATACAATATTATTGAACGCTTTACTAAAATCTATATTATCTCCCCTATCTTCACGTACTTCATATAGTGGGTTGCCAAATTCATCTCTCTTCTCGAATAAATTATATTGTTTAAATATATTATTATCCCTATCATATAGAGTATATATTCCGTCTGTAATAGATTTAGTTTGATTACCATACAATGCAATTGCTAAACTATCTAAGTCATAATCAACCATTTCTATTTCCATACATATAGGATTAAATTGAGTGTTACTTACTATAACTTCTTGATTTGGGTGTCCTATATATGGTAATGCGTGAGGTTTATTAGTTGGTGCTGTGGTAGGAGTTAATGTACAGAATAGTAAATTACTACCACCATTTATATACCTATATCTAATAGCTTTTTGATTGCTATTAGTCATATTTTGTGTTATTGGTTCACAGAAGAAATTAGATGTGATTATCCTATATAAATTAGGTATTTTAGTCCCATCTGTATTTAAATATTCTATCCTAAATCCAACAAGACCATTATTAACAAATTTGTTCCTATATTGTGGTGGAACATTATTAATATCAAATATAATACCTTTCACATTTGGTAGAGAAGATAATACCCCACAATCTGCCAATGTGGTCCTTATTTCAGCAGGTTTAATATATAAAGTATAAACTCCTTTCTCTTTAAACTGTGTTGCGGGTAGTTGTAAATTATATAACCCACCTAATAATTCTATATTTGGGTTACCACCTGTAGTGGTATTATGATAATAAGGGGTTAAAATAGAAGAAGCGTCCAATTTTCTTATAATTGGGACTTCCGTAGCTTCTCTTGAAGAAGAGTATACCATCAATATGTCCACATCATCTGGTGATACATCTGAAGGTCTTTTAATTCCGTATGTTCCTAATGCCATTTTGTACTTTTTGTTAATTCTTGGTTTATTTGGTAAAATCCATATCCGTATATTTCTAATGCCCCAATAGTGTCAATTTCACCTAGCCTTTGGGAAGTCTCAAATACGGACTGCTTACCTCTGTTAATAAATAGTTCTGACTGAATTTCTACTTCCTGACAAACATTTATTAATACTTCCTCTTTTGTGATAGCAGACATACATAATTCAATCTCATGTTGATTGTATGGATTTGTCCCTACAGGTACTTCCATTTCAGGGTAAATACAAGTTCCGTCATCTATAAGAGCTAGTGGGTCATAGTTAGTTGCAAGAGGGTCTGTACATCCATATGCTGGGTAAGTACAACAACTAGTATCGTTTGGATTTGGTGGTGTACCACACCCTAAAACGGTTGGTCCACCATAATTTAGTGCTAATGGGTCAGGACATCCTGTCCCTACCCCAGCATATTCACAACATCCATCATCTACATCTGGGTGAAGAGGTGAATGGTCTACACCCGCACAGTCCCACATATAATTTGTTGCTAGAATGTCTGTACATCCAAAAAGAGGATATTCACAACAACAGTATTGGGACGGTACAGAACATGGTGGAGAATATGATGGGTCGTCACAAGGAAGATTAGCAGCTGGATTATAATTTAATGCACTAGCGTCCATACATCCCGCCGTTGGAGGTGGGCACCCTGCCTCATATGTGGCATATGGACAATAAAGAGCATGTGTTGGGTCAGTACAACCTGGTATTTCTATAATACAACTACCATCATCTATAATATAAGAGAATGGTGCTGCATTTGGTGGATTATAAGGTTGAGCCAGGCTTGGAGGACATGTCATAAGTGGTCCTCCTGGAATAGGCGGCATCATATTAGCTAAAGGTGGGTATATTGAGGCATAAGATACCGGACCACCTGTGGCATATGGACCTACTTGAACAATGTCCGGGTCTAGATGGTCTCCAAATATCGCTGTATTTGGTGGTTGTGGTAATGCACTTTCAAATTGTCCTGTTCCAACATTATATGTACAACCTGCTGAATAATAACAACAATCACCTAACCCACTTGGTCCAGTACTACCAGCTGTATTACAAGCATTTATTGTAACCCAACTTGCGGTACCTCCATTTGTCATTACGTTTAAATTTAAATCTAAAGAACCTACAATGAAATTACCTGAATCATCCCACGCCCCTCGCATATAATTGGATGCCTCTGTATCTAAGCATGCTTGTATAGTGTATACACAACCACCAAAAGAAGAATTTGCAAAAACATGGTCTGGTTTAGTACCATAGTTAACTGTATTTGCTGGACCAGCATTTCTTGGCCAATTATCACCGTAGTTTGCGGGAACTGTTCCTAAATTATCTGCTGCAAGTCCAAATATAAAAGAATCCATTACGTCATTCACTCCAGGAGGGTTTTGTGTACTCTGTAGACCATTATCCATACATCCATAAACATAAGGCACACAAGCATGACGCTTATCCCATGATGCTGTCCAACTATTTTTTGAACAAATGGGCCATGGGTTCCAGTAACACCCAGTGGAGGAATAACCATCATAACAGGTAGCACTTTGCCATAACTCATTATCATCAACTTGTTGGTATCCTGCAGCACTTGGGCCCCAATATGATGCACCCCAATTGTCTGGATGTCCACCACAAGCAGTTCCAAATGGTGAATTTGCATTGACCGGTCCATTTGGTTGACAAGAACTACTTAAAGTATTTACACTACCAATCGAACCGGTACTTGTATGTCTAAATACGTGTGTTGGTGGGTCGTTTGCCCCTATACTAACACCACCAGTATACCAGTCATTAGGGACATTACTATAATTACAATCACAATAATATTGGTCGTTACTCCATCCCTGCATTACTCTCTGATTAAACTGCATATCTACTGTTAAAGCATAACCATATTTATCTATTTGAGCGGAACAACAGTAATTAGGCCCACTACCCATTTGCTTTTGGTATTGTGGTTTAGGTTCCGATATAGCTGCTGTTTGTTCTAATCTTTTCTGTCTTAGGTAATCTTCTGGGCTGTAATTATCTGTTATTAAATGTGACCAATGTCTATTGTCTGTTTGTGTGGTGTTAAAAGTGGA
>Ga0080013_1000292_pt1 | contig 71319 bp, 52 predicted proteins | sample ETNvirenome_6_85_FD_69236 | JGI IMG/M metagenome (GOLD analysis project Ga0080013, IMG submission 69236) | Marine viral communities from the Pacific Ocean - ETNP_6_85 (SPADES assembly) (version 2) | ecosystem: Environmental > Aquatic > Marine > Oceanic | place: Pacific Ocean | collected 2013-06-19
AACATTACAAATTCCTGTGATCCAATCTCAGCTGAGCCAGTTATTGAGCCTCTAACTTCTGCAGCTTCATTTGCTCGTGCAGTAGCTGCAGGAGCTGCGTTATTTCCTCTTGATGACGAAAGCTTTAATATTACACCGCTGGGTGCCATCAATACACCCCTTAGAATAGGCATTGATGCTGTCATGTCTGGTGAGCTTCCTACTTTCTGAATCCCGCCGTCCCTGAAGATTGTGCTTCCGTTAGACTCAGACATAAAGCAACCGAGGAAGTATGTCCTGCCTAATGGACCCGTATTAGCATATGTGTTTGCACCAAGATTTCCGTTTGCCTGTGGGAGTTTTCCACCGACTAAGAATCCTGCATTTGTTACTTTTCCTGTCGTTGAATTTCTCTTCTTTCCGTCTCCAGCACCAAGAACTCTTATGAACGTACATGACTGTGCTTTCTTTAGCCACTCACTAACGGCCAAAGGTCCAAATTTCTCTCCATCTGACTCTCCGAATCTCACCATAAAATCTGTGAAAGTTCCGACTGTCAGTGGTACAAAAGCAGGACCTTCATTGGATGTTCCAATGATTCCTGCAGGGATACCCGAAGGCTGTGCTTGAGACGGACCAGAAAGATCTATCTCTGTCGTAGTTACGCCTGGGCTTGATATTGTTTCAGCCATGCTTTACATCTCCAAAAGTTTTCATAAATAAATATGCCCTACTCAAAACTTACACCGGCATTGGTGATAATAAAGTCAACTGATATGAATTCTACAGCTCTTGTAGGAACAAGAACGATTCTACCGTTTAGTCTATTATTCTCTATGTCCTCTTGTGTATTGTTAGAGGTATCCATTACAACAGAGAATTTCTCAATCCCCTGTTGACTCTGAACAAGAGCTAGAAGTGGCGTTACCTGAGAAACGAATTTAGCTCTAGTAGAAGTAGTATTTGCCTCGAAGACAATTTTTTCTGCAACACCTACTACGAGCCTCTTCACCTCGAGAAGCATCCTTCTTACATTAACTCTATCTAAAGCACTTCTCGCTTGCTGCAATGTCTTCTGGCCAAATATTACAAATCCAGCACCTGGAAAAGATGCGATCGGATTTATTCTAGAGTCATATAGGTCATCTCTATTTGCCTTGTTCAATCTTGTTGCTGTGTTTGTCACCATTGACAAAGCAGCTCTATTAAATCCTGCAGGTGCAAACCACGGATATGATATAGAATCATTGAAACCTAGAGCTGCTATTGCAGCAACTGATGCCGGCACCTTCACCTTCATGTCATTTACATTATCATGAATAGTAACATCTGGGAAGTATGTTGCAGAATAGTTGTTGTCAACTGCCCTTGAGTCGAACTTCTCTCTCGTGTATCCTACATCTGGTTTCTTTCCATCATTGTCATAGATTCTTGTTATGTCATCGTCAAAGTTAGGAATGTCCATAAGATACATCGCCTTGCTATAATCCTTCGTGGAGTCAGCTGCGTGATCTGTTACGAACGCGTCTCTAATTCCAGGAATTGCCAAGATGTTTATTCTTGTTACAAATGGATCTGTCATTATATCAATTGCTGTCTTGTATGAGAATATTCCATTATTGTATCTTCCCACTCCAGCCGGGAAAGCGCTTACAGCACCTGTGCTTGTACCATCAGCGCTTATGCCTATATCAAGAGTTCCAGCAGCCTTTCCTCCAAGATCAGTAGATGTAGCCCTGTCATTCATTCTTGACATATCTACGTCGAGGATGTTGTTTCCATCAAAACCGCCGTAGAATATGTTAGTGAACTTAGCGTAATCAGTGAACCTATTGAAGTATGTTGAAGACGTAAGTGCAGAGTATAATGTTGCCAATGTCAATCTGTATCTAGATGAGCCGTCATCGACCGTATATCCACTTGAGTCAGGAACACCATCACGAATGTATACCGTTTCAAGCATGTGCTCCTTGGCTGTTCCAGTGAGGTAAGACGTTACAGTTGAGACGATTGAATTTAACGTTCCAGCCTGTGTCCTGTGAGCTGAGAGAGCAACATTTGCAAGAGTGAACTTGTTATTATTGAATACATCTTTTCCAGAACCTGTGACAACAGCGTCAAGATTCTCTATTCCTACGAATTTTGTAAAAGACCTAACTAGCTCATTTACCTCTGACGAATTATTTGGATTCAGAGCTGAAAGACTGAGTGATCCAGTTCGTGGAACTCTACATGTGTTGATTCCCCAGAAAAATCTGCTGTCTGTAATCTCATCATCTCCAGGTGAGCCTGGTGGACCAGACACTGCAGTGTTTCCCTTTGTTACCTTGTATCTCAGCGGCATTGGCGGAACAATTGATCCAGATAGACCAGATATAGAACCACTAGATCCAAGGCCGCCGTCGTAGTCCTTGGGAAACTTGCTTCCCATTCTTCGAGAATTGGCAGCACCATATGTTAAGCCACCAAATGCCAGGGCTGTCTTAGACTCATCTGTTAGTGTGTCAGTAGTCTTTAAGACAGGTACACCTCTGAATCCGAACGGAATAGCGTCTTCTGGCACTTCTCCTCTATTCATATCTGTGCTCATTACGATTCTTACTCTCGATGAGACATTTGGATACTTTCCAGTGACTACGAATCTTCGCTCCTTTTTATCCTCAGCATCGAAGTCAAATCTTAGCTTTAGATCACCTATTCTCTTAGAAACAAAGCCCTCATCATTTGGATCAAGAGTACACATAGGATACTGCTCTAGTATCTCAGGTGCAGTATCTGAGTCACCAAATGATCTTACAAGAACTGTAAATGTTCCAAACTTGCTTTTTGGATTTGTTGATTTTCTCAGAGTGCTAATAGAGACTTTGTACTTATCACTGGCGTTTGCACCGTCCGCTATTGTCTCAAAATAGAATAAATTAAACTCACGATTACCGTATGGTTGTGAGATGAAGTATGATGTTTTTGGTGCCCTGTATCTTGTATCAAATCTTCCGTACATATCTCTAAAAGCCAGTGTAGATATTCCTGACTTAGATGATGTATTTGCAGATCCTGTACATAGTGCAACTGTTCCACTGATGTGTGATCTAGCTGCGTTTATAGATACTGTTGCTATCTCATCTTCTACTGCAAAATCAGCATAGAGAAGGTGCTCTTCTTGCTGGAATCTAGCTGGGTTTGTGTTAAGGATTTTTCCAACATAAGCATCATCAGATGGATTCAAGGATGCTGTAAATATTCTAATTCCAGACTTGCTCTCATCATTCCAATTTGCATTTGTGCTACTTGATAGTACAAGCTTAAACCTCTTATACATCATAGTATCAACAGTTGTGCCGACCCTGCAGAGATCTGATGCACTAGCGACAGGCTGAACATCAGAATACTTCTGATCAAAATCCATAACCTCGAATTTTGTTCCAGTTGCAGTAAAGAGCATAGCTCTAACAATATTCACCTCAGAAGTGAAACCTGAGCCTGCTCCCACTGTTGTGGAATTGAAGCTGATGTTGTCTGAATACTGCGGGTATGCACGGTTCCCGTCTGCGTTGACAGTATGCCGGGCTACCAAGAACTGTGGAGCACCTTGATATCTCTTATCTCGTGTATGAACCCGACCGGCATCGGCATCTGTTTGTGTTAGTGTGCCGACAAGACTGAATCCTGCATTTTTAACAGTTCCCTGTGCTCTGGTGGCTTCAATATCTGTTGAAGTATCATTTGCACCAGCACCTAGAACCCTTATAAATGTTAGGGCTGTCCTGTTCTTAAGAAACTCGTTAACAGCATACGGTCCAAATCTTGTTCTATCTAGCTCACCAAACCTATTTACGAAATCGCCAATAGAGCCTATTGTAATTGGAATGAATGCAGGTCCTACTTCTGAGGTACCTATAACTCCCGCGGGAACTCCAACGACTTCTTCGACTCTTCCGGAGAGGTCGATTTCTCTTTCGTAAAATCCCGGTGATCTGAAGGTCTGTTCAGCCATCAGTTTCTCCTTGTAAAACTTACCACGCAGTTATAACTATCGTCGTAAACGTCAATTGTCTAATCAGATTTAATATCACTAACAGTTTCTAAATCAATTACAATACGAGACGAAGAAACCGTTTCTCCTGCTCTCTGATTCCTAGATAATACCCTTACATATTTTCGTGATTTTTCATCTGTAAAGGGATCTATTGTAATGTCCATCAGCTTTGCGCTTGACTGGCCTCGCTGTGCTGGTGATTCGCCGTGGGAATTGAGGACCTCGACGTCTGATAGAATAAAATTATCAATTTTATTTTGAGATATCTCAGACTTATCTTCAGATATTACTCTTGTTCTAGACTGCTTATACCCAAATTCAATTGTTGGTGCAGAAAGATATCTTCTGAACGGATTGGGCAAGTTTGGGTGATTCGGTGCCAATATGAATCCTGGAACTTTTACGTTGAACGAGTATCGTATTATTCTCTCTTCATTGCTAAAATTATCAAAGTTATCCTGAGATGTGAACTGTCCTTCAAAAAATGCAACAAACTCATATCCAGAGTTTGTTTTTATCTTGAATCCTTTTTCTTGCCCATCAAATTGAACTATTAGAGATTCTATAATCTGATTCATATGTATTGTATATTGTGTCCAGAATGTTATCTCATAGTTGCAAAGTATGAACTCAGGATACGGAATCGTTATGATCTCAAATATGTTATTTGTCAGATCATTTCTCAATAGATTCCCAGTCGGATCATCAAAAAATGATAAATTTCTTGTATTTCTTCTCGACGCTATTCTTCCTGATTTTGCAACATTTCCTGGAAATATATCATTTTGTGAAAATGCTGGTCGTGATGCAACATTGTCTTGATTTTTTAATCTTAGCTTGTTTATTATATTTTGATATCCTCTATCATTTTTGCTAAGCCTTCTTTTGATAGTGTATGCTTCTTGGTCTCTTGTTGCTATTGGTGTACCATAGTTTCCAGGATTGGGTGCAAAATCTATATTCTTTCTTCTTATCGATATAATGGGGAGAATTAGTGCATTATTTGAGTCTCTTATTGGGGGCTTTCTTCTTGTAAGCGCAAATCTTTCTCCTGTTGCAAATACTACAGGTACCTTCTTTGGCTTATTGTTTACGTTTATAGAAAACTTTAGTCTTTCATCAAAGAGGTTGAATAATGCTCTATCCATATCCTCTATCCCACAGGGCGCTATTGAAAAATCATCAGGAATATTCTCTCCTTCAAATTTAGGGTCTATTCCGCTATATTTTTTTATCATCTTATTTCTTCCTATTACTCATCATAGAATGATGATCCTGGGCCCTGGGCCCTGTCTGATACCTCTTGCGGACCAGATATGGGATCATCTAGTACTCCACTCTCTCTTAACGCTCTGACATCTCCTGTAGCTCCTAATCTATTTTCTGAATTGCCCCTCTGCTGAACAAATGTCTTTTGAACAGCATCATCATCAGTATATTCTTCGCCATACGGTCCAAATAACTTTGAATTGAACTGTCCTTTTCTTGCCTGCTTGCCCTTTATTGTGACGAATGACTTGTACTCTATCTCTCCGTATATCGTGTCACTGTCAGGCGCCTGAATTACCTCAAAAAATACAGCGCCATAACTGAAGAAATCACCCTCTTGCATAATGATTCCCTTGTCTATCATATCTCTTTTTTGAACATACACCTCGATTGAATAGTATTCTTCACTTCCAAACTGATTCGTTCTTATCTCTTGTGGGTCATATTTTACAAGTGCTTCGACTTCTACGGGATTATCAAATACCTTATCTGGCGCTTCTTCATATATGTCATGAACATTAGACTTTGTCTCAGAGATCGGGTAAAAGAATATCTTTTGTCCAATGACATCTTTTAGAATCTCTTTTCCAATGTCATTTATAAAGTCTACTTCTCTTTTTGTTATAAAAAGTCTTGACACGTCTTACCCCATGAATATTGCGAGACCGTTGGGCATCGGAACAAATTTTAACTGTTTATTAATTGCCTCAGCTCGTGCAGCAGATGTCTCAATAAGCTTATCGTATGTTAATGTGTCTAGCATCTCTTTTAGCTGTGTCATTAAATTAGTCTTATCTTCTCTTCCCTGTGACACTAGGTCAGTTCCGTTTAGCTGCAATTGTGCGTTTGGAATAGGGACATTACTAAACTTCGATCTTATTAAGCCCAAGCCCTCTCTGCTTAGAGATAATGCATACTGTCTAATCCACTGCCTTCCAATGCTGTTTATTCTATCATAGATTAAATTTCCGAATGGAACATTAGATAAATTTGACACGCCGTGTATTGTGTCATCTTTGTATGCGGGATTTAATGGGTCAGGGTGATATTGCACTCTTATAAACAGCTTTTTTGGAGAATTATCAGTTGGCATTGGGAATATTCGTATTTTTGTTCCAATTATCTTATATGAATAGTTTGATCGTCTTACCCTGTTTGATATATCAAGCTGTCCGGCTCTTAGAATATCTTCGAATACAGGTAGAACATAAAATATTGTCTCTGGCGTAAACGATTCAAATGAAAATTCATTATTTAGATAGTTTATAGCTGATGTTGTATCAAAAAATCTATACGCTGCCTGGGGTCCGAAGTGAAAGACCTCACTGACCTTTAGCTTTGTCTTTCTTCCTGATATCGCATTAGATCCTGAATTGAATAGAGATCCGCCGGCTGCATTCTTAAGATCATTGTGTATATCATAATCCTGCTGATCTTTTATTAGCTGAATTGATCCTGATATCATATTATATGATCCACCGACACCCGCTTCCATTGCATACGGCTCAGCAAATCTAGTCAAGTACTCTAGATTTTCTCTTGGGAGTTTTTGCTCAGACCCTGACAGAAAACTACCTGTTGGCATTCCTAAAAATTGAACAAGCTGTGATTTTGCCTGGTATTGATTTAAAATAGAGCCATATTCTAAAACTGCTTCCTCTAGATTTGCCCATATCTGTTTTTTCGTTAGCTCTACACTAAGAACATCATCGCCTAGCTTTCTTTTAACAAACGTAACAACACTATCAGCCTCAGACTGAAAGTCTGTGTCTGAATCAAAAAACCCAAACGGAGTTGGATTTGTCGTTGAAGAAAAAGTTGCCATCAATTTACCTAGTGCATATGTACGTATTCATACATATTGATTTCAAAGCACTGGTTCTATGAAATTTACTTATTCACATCATTTCAATCATAGGGATGATAGTTGATAAAAAATATTTTTATTTCTACTTCATCCCGCCCAGTGCCATAATTGCTATCAGCCCAGGAACAGAATTTCTGACATATACACCAGAGAATAGTGTCTCTGATCTTCCACCCACATAAGATATCGCAGATTCCATCTGATTAGATGCAACTGGATCAGATGCAATATCTGAATTGACAACTAGCAATAGCATTCCTGTATGTGGCTTTCCCTCTGGAGGTGGGCATGGTGATCTCTCTGTGCATGCCTTGAATATTTGTAATCCGAGGCTGTTGGCCTTTGAATCTCTTACAGCACATGTTCCCATAAACATTCTTCCGTCTTGCTGAAGACATTTTTCAAGATCTTTTGTATCAAATGTCTGAACTGGGGAGCTCTCAGACGCTAGCTTAAGAACTTGTGCTAGCATTTTTGCAAAGACTCTATTTGCTGTTGGGTACATCCCAAGCATTCCTACCTTTCCTCTTAGTAGCTGCAGCTGTTTTTCATTGTCGATTACTATGTAAGGTGAATTTACTACTGAATCCTTTAACATTTGAGAATTTGTCTTGATTGTTGGATTAAGAAGCTCTTGAGAAGATGGTGTACTGACAATATATACAACCTTTCCTTCTGCCTGAACTGATGCGAGATATCTCTCATATGTGTTATGAAGAACTGTTGATGCACTTCCAGTTCCTCCGCCCCCCGATGCACATACAAATAACCAGTCGACTTTGCCCAGCTTTGCACGAAGTGTATCTTCGACGAGCGTGGCATTTTCCTGAAGAAGCTTCCTGCCAGCAACTACATCTTTTCCCACTCCGTCTGATCCGTCTAGTAGGACAAAGTGATCATCTGGAACACCGTCTGGCTGATCTTTATGTGTTGTGTTAATTAAAATTGTTCTATTGAAACCTAGATCTAAAAATGCCTTTGCCATCTTTCCGCCGCCACCACCGACCCCAACAAATCCACAATTAATTGCTGATTTTGCAGTATTTTCTGGCAGGAGCATAGACTGATCATCTAGTTTTTCATCTCCATAGTGATCTACGAAGTCAAAATCATCGAAATCATCGAAGTCATCTGTAGGTTGATTTGAATCTTGTTGCATTACTACCTCTTTTTTTTGTTCTTGAGCAGCCTCTTGAACTGTCTCTGTTTTTTTCTCTATTTTCGGACTTTCTACAACAGCTTCTTTCTTTGAATCTTTTTCTTCTATCTTTTCAGTCGGCCCTGCTGTTATGATGTCACGGATATGCTCTTTCTGTGCCTCTTTATAAAAATCGTCTGTTGCCATTTGTTTCTCTTTTTTTTCTGCATTCGCAAGACTAGCTCTTACTGTACTTGCCATAAATTACACTCCATCATATCACATTATAATTATGTGATAAAATAAGTTATTTTTTTGAAATAAAGAAAAGCCCGCACTATGTGCGGGCTTTAAGATATAGCTCTATTAATTGCTATAGATTTCTTACTTAGAATTAAACAGTAATTATGCTAAGTTGATTGCTCCAGTATTCGCAGCAAGAGGATCAATTACATCAGTAGCCAGCCAGCCGGTAGCTGCTGTGCTAGTAATGCATGTAACTGTGAAACATCCTCCCAAAACTGCGTTTTCATCAAATCCAATTGAATCATAACCTTGGGAGATGGCAGTATTGTCGCCATCACCTTTTGCCGTCACAGCAAGGATCTTATCGGAGTCAGCTCCTAGAACATTAAAGTCTTGTCCAGCAGTTGCAACCATAACAAATGTATATGTACACCCTACACTAGCAGCTGATAGTGCTGGAAGTGTAATTGTTTGTGTCCCAGTTGTTAGCGCCGGAACTGTGAAAATTGTTCCAGATTCTTCAACTGTGATTGCTGTCCTAATAGCAGTTGCGCCACCCTGGTCTGAGAGTGTTACAACTCGACGCTTGGATTGCAGTGAATCACCTGTTAGGTCTAATCCTTTTCCTGATGTTTGATATAGCCCTTTGGTTTGTGAATATTTTACTTTTGGCATAATTTCTCCCTTTTTTGAGTTGTTTGTCCACATGCTTCCGATGCTAGCGTGTGGGGTCCGCCATTATGCATGCACCGGGCTTACCATTATATATGAGTCTTGCTATCTATTTTGGCTACTTTCAAAAATAAAAGCAAAATAAAAAGGGCGGCCCCGAAGAGCCGCCCAGTTTATATCATAACCTCTTGTTATCTTAGATAACGTCGAGATCCATTACTGTGACTGTACCGTAGAAGTCAGCACGAACCATCTTCTTACCATACCGGGTCATCACTCCCTTACGGGGTGTGAAGTCTTCCGGCTGGAAGATAGTAGGTGTAACGATCAACGGAACGTAAGGTGCGTAAACGTACCCTGTCTCTAGATAGCTTCCGCCCTTGTATCCGACGAGGACCTTGTTCCTTGGGAAGTAAGGATCCTTGTAGACCGTGAAACGGTTGCTTAGAGAACCAACTGCGGCTGCACCCATTGAGAATGGAACACCAACCTGACCCTGTCCATCAAGACTGTAATTAGGCTTGTAGAGGACTGAGGCCTCAAAGATGGTACAGACATCCGGAGAAGTTACGATGAAGTTCGCAGAACCTCGTAGTGTCTTCCTGTGGATCTCATTTGCAACATCGATGATTGTCTCTGTAAGAGTCTCATACCACTCGCGAACTGTACCTGTGAAGGTAGGACCGGTTGAAAGTGTGTTAGCAAGATTCTGGGTAGTACCAGTCTTCTTGTTAACGAACTTACCAGGCAACCTTGACCAGTAGTAGTTAGCACCGTTTGCCTCACTGAGCAGATCGTTGAGAATCTCACGATCAATCTCAAGTGCAACTTGCTCGGAGAGGATCTGTGTTAGCTCTACCTCAGCGTCAAGGCTGTGGTATGCGTTGAGATCCTGAGCGAGCTCGGGTGACCAGCGAGCACGGAGCTTACGGGTAACCGCTGTTACAGCGATTGACTCAATCTTAATGTCAATCTCAGGGATTGCGGGTGAAGGTGCGGATGTACTAAAGTTAGACTCGAATGATGGAATCGTCAATGTTGAGCCATCACCATCTGCTTGCAGAGTGGAATTAAGTACCATCGAGCAAGTAAGATCTGTAGTCGAGTTGTTGTACGTCCTTGAACCAGAAACAACCATCAGTAGAACAGAATTCGCATCTGTTCTTCCAACCATCGAATCTGCTGTGAAATTTCCACCTACATATTTTCCAAGCTGGTTGAGCCTTCTAATGTTTAGAATGTTCTTTCCACCCTGAATTGTATCAGGAATTGCACCATATCCGATCGCGCCCTTACCGTCACCTAAGGTCGCACCAGAATAAAGTGCAATTTCCTTATGCGCTGTTAGGTCAACACCTGCTCCAAACGAATCCAGATCAACAAAGAGGAATGAGAACCTTCCGTCGTTGTCTCTCGCCGGGTCACCCTCAATTAGAGAAGTTACCTGCGGATCGAACTGTAGAAGCTTACCATCTGTTCCCGTTGCCATAGCTAGTGTTGAAACACTAATGCTAGATCCTGCGCCCCATGCACCTGATGCGACAATTCTGTGTGCCGGAATTTCAGAACTAGAGTGAACTCTAGAATAGCCCGTGCCCACAAGGTCATACTGACCTCCTGCGCCTGTAGAGCCTGATCTTACACCTTTTCCAGGTGGGTTGTTGTAAATTGATGCGCCTTTCTGGTATGTCTGAGCATTCATTCCATCAGTGGAAAGATCCATGGGTGCATCACCACCAACACCTGATCCGTATGTATAATCAAGGTAGAAGAGCAGTCCAGAAGGAAGGCTCATCGGCTGAATTGAAACTAACTCGTTTGCAACGAGTCCACCAAAGACACGTCGGACGATTGGGAATGCGATATTTGTGAATCCACGAATATCACCGGATCCTGTTCCGGATCCTGCGCCTGTTGAAAGTGAATTAGCCTCTCTCAGAAGCTGCGCAGCTTGGTTCTCAAGCATAACAGACATCGATTCACGATGCTGTTCCCCGAGACCACGTAGCAGTCCTGTTCTTGACCATTTCTCAATCAGACGCTTATTTTGCTCACCCATGTGACGGGATCTAATACCCTCAGTGAGCTGATTTAGCGTAAATGATTTTGCCATTATAATTTCTCCTTTAAGCAGTTATTCATTTTGTTTTTAATTATCGTTTTGAATTCCAGCTAGAGTAGCCCAGCGATCAACTTCAGCGACCTGTTCATTTCTTGGAGACGATGCCCCTACAGTTCGTGAAGATGAGCCTAGTGTCCTACGCAATGCTGACTCAGAAAGTCTTCCTTTCCTTGGCTTAGCAAGTGATTCGGTTAGACTTTGGTACAATAACTTAGCCTCTCTTAAACTAGTAGCACCGTCGAGGGCCTCGATAATAGAACGCCTCTGGGATGCTCCCATGTCCTTGTTTTGCAAAAGCTTGTTAACATAGAGAAGCTTTGCATTAAACAGATTCATTTCTGTCAACTGCTCACGGAGTGAATCAACTGCACCCACGTATTCATTGAGCCTTTTCTTGAGAGATCGATTTTTTCGTCTCTCATTTGTATAAGCTTCAGAAAGAACGTTTACCTTGACCTGTAATGGGTCTTTGGTTCTCTTTCCTCCGCCAAAATCGTCGCCTTTGCTACCGCCAGTTCCTCCATAAGAGCCTTTGACGCCAGCATTGCCATGGCCTTTTCCACCCCAGTGGTGTGCCATATCATTCTTAATTCCCTTGATTTTTGATAGATCCTTAGCTGCCTCAGAGAGACGACCTAGCTCGCTTCTAAGCATGTTAACGTCTACCTCAAATAACTCATCGAGGTCGGGTAGCTCTTCACCTTCCGGCTCTTCAAGGTCTTCACCTTCTTCACCTTCCGGCTCTTCAAGGTCTTCCTCATCCTCTAGATCTACCTCTTCCCCTTCCTCGTCTTCCTCACCAAACTCAATGGCAAGCTGTGAAAGATCAAGCTGGTCTCTCAGCTCATCGGGCAACCCTTTTAAGATTAAATCCAACTCATCAAGCTGGCCTGCGACGCCTTCCGCTTCAGGGGGCTCTTCTGGGGGTATTTCTTCTTCACTTAGATCAAGACTTTCCATAAGTGCATCGAGATCGACTTCGTAAAGTGTATCCTGTGACATATTGATGTTCTCCTCAACGTCATTAAAGCTAAAGCTTTCTTGCATAACTATATCGCTAGTAGATAAACTATCTGTATTGAGCCTTAATTTATCAACAACGCTAAGAAGTTTTTTCTTCTCTTCGCTGTCCATGGTATCTAATGCCTCTTGCATAGCCCCTAGAGCAAGACTTCTGCTCTTTAGCTTTCTAAGAGGTTCGCTCATGTCATCTGAATCACCGAACAGCTCCATAAGAGTTGATAATGCATCTTCTGTAAGTATTACATCATCTTCTGATTGTGTTCCTGAATGCTCAGATAGCATATCATTAACTGTACTTTCTAAAACGTCTGAGTCGTCTCCGCTTGAGGTGTCTCCTACAAGCTGAGCTTCTATAAACTGTCTTATTTTTGGTGTCACAGCCTCAACAATTGCGTTCTTTGCATTTTTTTCTGCAACTTCTCTGAGTTGCTTTGCTTCAGCTATTGCTTCTTCATAAAGATTACTGGCCATTATTGCCTCACTACTACAAGATTTAAATATGGCAGCCGTTGTTAAACTGCACTTTTAATTCATCAAATTTATCTGCGTGACTTATCAGCAGAAACTCTAGCTCTGTTAAGAGATCTCTTATCGGTATCAAAAATATCTTCTAGGCTATAAGATCTAATTCCGTCATCTCGTGTCAACGGAGCTCTAGACGTGCCGTATTGTGTTCCAGTTAGACGAGGAGGTCCTGTTCTATACGCAAATGACATAGATGACCCACCAACTGCTGGTCCAGAAAATTTCTTATATAATTTTCTAAATGGAATTGGAACCATAGTGCCATAGACACCATCTCTCTTTACAAGCGGAGGTATCGAATCCTCACTTAGTGTCGCAAGATCAAGACGCTGCCCAGTAGTTGTAGACTGCACATCAACTCTCTTATATCCTATTGCAGGATCATGTGCCATGTATGATTGACCTGTCTTTTTAAGAAATTTTCTTATGTTGTCAGTATCTTTTCCAAAGTCGTATATGAATGACTCCTCTTCCTCTTCCTCGTCATCATCTTCTGGAGACCTAAGATAGTCTTTATAGGGATACGTCGATCCCATTTGCCAGTCCTTTCCGAGGCCCTTTGGCTTTATCGTGCCTACTGAGGTGCCTACACGGGCATCGAATCCGAAGGGTCCAGCTGCACCGTGTTCTTTGATTGTCATTCTAAGACTGCTGTCTGCTAGCTTGCGCCAGCACCTGAGGATCCATCTCCTAGATCTCCCATCACACCCTCTATTGTCTGCAATCCTATATTTGCAGATGAGGCTAGTGGGCTGGCAGTTCCGCCGGCTCCAGAGCCGTATGAGGTCTGTTCCTTGGGGAGGTCTACTGCCAGGAGCCCACCGACACCAGCAGTTAGATCAGGCACGTATGCAGTTGCAGGAGCTCCAGCGCCAGCATTGAATGCTACAGCGTCTGTGGTCTCGGTGCCTGTTGCGACGTCATTGTCTCCTAGATAGTCAAGTGACTGAGTTGAATCAAACATGTATCCGCCGTCATTAACATAGCCCACATTTCCACCATCAGGAAGACCCACCTCGCCTAGAGCTGTTGCTGCAGGGCCTCCGTGAAGGGAAGCATCGCCGCATGCAAGGACAATAGCAGGTGTGTAAAGCCCTGCATGTATCGGTGATCCAGGAAACATCCTTGTCAGAGCTTCGTCATTTCTGTGACCCGCTGTGCCAGCAGTTGCTGCTGTGATGGGTGTGCCGTCAGGAACTGTTGTAGCAAATTTACCAGCCATGCTATAACTCCTTTATTACTTTATTTTTAAGTTGTCGTCTTACGCTTGAGAGAACTCGTGATGCCCTCTTGAGCTTTGCCTCTTTTATCTTTAGAGCCTTTATATAGTCGATGTGATTTGCAAGAGTTCCTGCAAAATCCTTTGCCTGGACCTCTTTTGCCTTTTCTGAATCAGTGAGAAGCTTATCCTTCTCTTCAAGAACTAGCTGCTTCAATAGCTCTGGTGTTAGCTTTCTTACTTTAGACACATCAAACTCCTTATCTGTACAAACATACATATTATGTTGAATAAAAATTTATCAATTATTTTGACGAATTTTTGCCATCTTGGAAGGCGAGTGCTGCCCAGTTTGATGATGATTCTCCAAACATTTGCATAGGATCACTATTTAGCATAGCTACTGATGCGGCGTCTCCGTTGGCTGAAATTGATCCGGCTGCATTTTGTCCAGTTGACTCGCCTAACTGAGATTGAAGAGTTGTCCTGGCTGTATCCTCAAATATAGACTGCATGATCGGATCTGATGTCAAAGACTCAGCAGTTGATGATACTGCTGCATCAAAGTTTCTATTCTCTGTCGGTGCTTTATTTACTTCAACGTGATCCCACACAGATCTTCTTGCATGAGATTCATTCACGACTCTAGAATTATCAACTTCTCTCGTACGAGCTGTAAGTGCACTCTGCATCTCATGATTTGAGCTTCCAATCCCTTCTGAAAGAATCTCAACTAGGCACTCTTTTACGATTTCCTTTAACTGCGACTTCCTTAGCTTGGCCATTATCCGACTCCCTTGAACCTTGGCTGTGCCTTATTTAATATTGTGCCGTCTGATGCTGTAAGGTATGTTGACCCAGTTAGAACAGGGAACTCTCCTGCGTCTACGGTTGATAAACCTGCAAGAACAGATACTTTATCAATTGCGCCTGTTTCAGATCTAATAAATAGATCTTTGCATCTTAGCTCTAGTCTAGGTGTCTGATTATAGAATTCACTATCACCTGTAGTTACACCCTGTAAAAGAAAGTAGTTGCGTGTCTCTGCGGCGTCGATTCCGTTTTCTGTAAATCCTATTCTAAGCTGCTTGTCAGCGCTGTCTTGCATTGACACAGTAATCCACCGTGTGGCTGAAGGAAAGCTAATCTTTATAGGTGTAGTCCCCACTTCAAGAGAAGAAGTAACATAAGGCGTTCCTGACACCTGATATGCCGGCACAAAGTTTGGACCGTTTGTTTTAGGCCAGTGTGAGCTCATTCTGTGTCCTCCCAAGACAAGATCTCATTAAATATTCTATTAATCTTATCAGACTTAGTAAAAAAACTATCAAGATCACTAGAGTTTACATCTTTTCCTTCACTCATCATGAATGCTCCTGGTGTAGATGGCTCTGAGACCATATCGAAACAAATTAGCTGAAAGTCTTCATTCACAACCTGATTATCACCTTCTCTTCTCGTTGTTCCAACACCTCTAGAAGAGATTCCAAGTGTTACTCCTGATTCAACTAAGCTCTGGAGTATTTTTCCACTTGGAGTATCTAATAGTTCTATTATGCCGTAAACTGTGTCCCCTTCCATATTTGCATCTCTGACGATATGAGAGGCATTCTTTAGCTCAACGACAGATGTATCTGGGTGGTCACATTCTCCAAGGGCCCTATTTTCTCTAATAAACTTTTGATAATTTCGTAGTTCTCTCTCTAGTATGGCTCTCGGATAGATTCTTCCATTCTGATTGAGCGTGTCTGATTTTTGTAATACACCTTTTAAATGTATCTTTCCATCATTTCTATCTCTGGACTCTTTTATCTGATCTTTTGTATATGACAGAGCTGTCCACTCTGTTAAAAGCCTAAGGTTCTTATTCATCTATTTCTCCTCCGATCGCATCACTTAGCTGTGACGCAACAAGATATCTTGACATTGTTGAATCATTTATCTCATCTGTTGACAAGTTTTCTAAACTGGCTTTAACATCATCTATCTTTTCAAGAAGTGTATCATTATCTGTCTTTTTCTCGAGATCAAGCATCTTGCTCATAACGTCTTCTTTTAAGCTTGACAGCATCTTTTTTATTTTTGAGTCATTGTTTTCAGCTATTGAAAAAACGTATGCCTTGATTATATCTTTTTGTGAATCATTTAGTTTGTCTTTATACTTCTCATTGAATTTCTCTGTAAGTATTTTAACAACTAGAGTATCTGCATCTGGCGTAGATATCTCAGAAAGATCACTAGGGTATTTTTTTTCTGATAGTAGATGATCAACTATCTGAGTCTCGTGCTTCACAGTCTTTGTTAAATCAGACTCATCATGCGCGCGCCAGCTATTCAAAAGTGTCTGAATAGATCCATACGTTCTATATTCTGGTATTCTTCTCTTATAGAATTCAGCGTCATTTAGTTTATAGTTTATATCCTTTATTAGGATAGACTTTTCTTTATTCAGTTTAATCGGATCTGATCTTCTTGCTGCACTTTTTGCTTCTGACAAAACGGCAGCAGCAACAGATGTGCTGCTTACAGTTGACTTTGCAAGTGCATTAAATAATCTGAATTCCTTATAAATTTCTGTTCCTACACTAAATCTATTTTGGAGTATGTCTAGACATGTTTGTGCGTCATTATTCTTTCCTTCGACAAGACACGCTGATACATGTCTGAGCAAAAGCTCATAAATTATTCCTATATTTCTCTTTTTATTGTGAGATTTAAGCATCTTACCTTCGCTTTGTTCTATTCTTTGTCTTCTTCATCATTAGAATTTGACTCTAATATTACAGCCTTACTAGGAATATTTATTCTGTTCTCAAGTGATTTTAACGTAGATCTCATGTCTCCAGTCATTTTTGTGTTTTGAGATATCTTTTGATCTAAAAAACTTGCAAGAAATATTTCTTCAGACAGCTTAATATTCTTAAGTGGGTTGACTAGATCTCTATTTTTCATATCATAGCCGAGATTTTTCATTCCGCTAGGATCTCCAGAAACTGAATCTGACGGATCTTTTGAACTATGACCTGGTCTAATTCCCGTGTGCCATTTTTTTCTTCTTCTGCGAGATCTATTATACATGCTTCTTGTTTCTTCATTTTTTTCGTCGTCGTCATCGTCGTCATCTACAGAAATCTCTGACTCTGCAAGACTTTTAGAAATTTTATCTACATTACTTTGAGCCTGGATTGGTGCTCCCTCATCAGATATAGAGAATTTTATGATATTATCGTCATCTGACTCAAATATGCCATTAGAAGATAATATTGGCTTTTTATCTTTATTTCTCGTATCTGCTGCTTCAAGATCTTCAGGCTCTCCCATGGGCTCTGTAGGTTCTTCCATTCCAATCTCTACATCTGGCGTTTCCTCTCCGCTTGGAAGCTTGACTGCCTCTACTCTAAGATCCATTTCCTTGTCAAGCATCTTTCCTTCTTCAAGGTCAAGGATCTGATCATCTGTCAGACCAAGAATATTCTTCCTAAGAAACTTTCTATCAACAAGCCCTTCAGGCGGCTGCGCGGCTATTTCAAATCTTGATCTAAACAATTCAAGCTTTTGTTGCTGTGCAACTGTAGAGGGATTTGACAGCTGAAGATCAAAGTCTAATAAGTCGTCTCCTTCAAATCCATGAGAATATAGATGTATTATTGCCATCTTATTAAGCTCTGATAATATTGTTCTCTGTATTCTATTAATAGATCTAGAGAATCTTATATCTTCTTGAGATAGTGTTGCCTTTGCACCTAGTCCTTCATCATATCCAAGATACGCTTTAGGAATCTTTAGTGCTGCAAATAATTTCTTTTGAATATACTCAACATCTTCAATTGCTGTCGCATTCTGTCCACCGGGCAGAGTGTCAATTTTAGTACCGCTGTCAGTTCCCCTAACAGGAAGATAGTAATCCTCATCAACACTAAGCGGATTGTATCTTAGATCTACCCTTCCAGTAGTCTTATCGACAACCTGACTCTTTTTAAGAGTTGACTGGACTTGCTCCATGTAATTAGGAATTTCTTCAGGAGGAACATTTCCAACATCGATATAGAATACCCTTCTCTCAGGAGACCTAACTACGCGATATACTAGCATGGCGTCTTCTGCAAGAATTAACTGTCGCCATATTCTTCTAGCAGACTCTAGCACTGATGAACCATACGGCAAGAACGCATCATTTCCCAGAAGTCTGAAGTGAGATACCTGCCAGTTCTCAAGAACCTGATTTCCCTGTGTTGCCCACCTAAATCTTACTGCCATTGGATCATTGGGATCAAATCCCTCTTCTCTCTCTATCTCATTTACAGGGATTGGATACACATTTATTATTCCGTAGTCTGGACTTACATCATTGAATAAAAAGAAATCGCCGTATTTACATAGATTTCTAATCCATCCAGTTAGGTTAAACTCTGCGTTAATTGTGTCAAAGAACAGCTCTTCAAGAATCTTTTGAATTTTTGAATTTTCTGAGTATACATGAAGAATCTGATTGTTTTCATCTGTAGCAACTGACTCTTCAGCGTATATGTCAAGTGCTGAGCTTATTTCTGGTGTATATTCCATTTCTGAGAAATCAGAATATCTTGCCATTCTATCATAAGTTCCATATGCACTCATAGCAGTGCTATAGACATGACTCTGTGTCTTTCTAAATACTTCAAACGCAGAAGAGACTTTTGATCCGTCGTAACCCTTTACTTTTCTTCGTATGACTGGTCCGCTTCTAAAGAGCTGTGTTAGTCTCCTAAAAAGGCTGTCTGACCTATTTTCTGCCATCTATAATCTCCAACATAATTTTACACATAAGTAAAAAAACTTAAATCACTTTAGTATCCACTCAAGCTCAGGCGGAATAATGACTCTTTCACCCCACCTTGAAGACCCAGTCGAACTTTTTCTATCTATTTCATTCGTATTTCTATCAACTCTATACGGCTTATTCTCTGTTATAGCTGAAGGTGTGTCATCATATTTTGTAGATTGAACACTCATTGCTTCTAACATTGCGTCATTCAGACTAGAAGCACTCGTGCTATACTCAGCAGATGAATCATACAGCCAGCAACCTATTGCCAAGCTCATAACAAGGTCATCGTTGTACCCACTCATTGCCTGGGCACGATTGACTTTCCATATAAATGTCTTAATTTCCTCATAAAATCTAGAAGAATATATCTTTATCTGTTTATTTCTAATTACTTCTTCAAGCTTTGTAAGAATTTTCCCTCTAGATTTTCCGCTTGTAGTGAATCCTGCAATATCAGTTGACCCAGGAGGAATATAATTTCCAACAAAGACGCCTTTTCTTTTCCTGTAATAAAGCATCGGATACTCAAGATCTTTTAGCTTTAAAATAGTTGCATATCCATAGCTGTTATTTTCTGGGCACATCAAAGCATTGCAATATTTTCTTCCATACTCATCTAAAAGAACTGCAAAATCATCAGGCTGGATCTTTCCCTTGAATTCAGCTGCTATCTCTCCAGCTGACACATCTATCACATGGAACGCAGAATAATCTTTTGAATCTCCCCTAGATACATCTGCAGATATTATGTACCTATGTTCACTAAGCGGATATTTCCAGATCCACACGTTTAGATCAGGACCTGCCCTCTCAGCCGGCGGCCTTACTGTCTGGCGTAGGTGTTCAAGGTCTGCATTAACAAGAAACGTATCTCCTGATGATGCAAAGTCACAAAGGTATTCTTGAGCAACTTTTTTCTCAGAAAAGTTTCGTGTTTCCTTATCAAACCATTCTTGATCTCTTTCAGGGTGTACATCCCAGGGAAGTCTTACAGGAGAAAATTCATTTAGGCCTGCTTCAGCATTTGTATACAGCTCATAATACTGTCCACCAACGCCGTTTGGTGTGGATAGGATAATTGCACGGCCACCTGTAGAGATTGTTGGGTATAGTCCCATCCATAATTCATCAAAATTTCTAACAAAAGCTGCCTCGTCAACAATCAAAAGAGAAAGTGCCTCAGATCGACCAGCATCTTCAGATGTTGGTATTGCCTTAATTGATGATCCATGACTAAACTCTAGCAGCTGCTTATTATTTGTCACTATCTGCGGTAAGAGAAGCCATCTCGGAACGCTTCTAATGATTGTCTTTACCTTTTTTATAAAGTTTTGTGCAACACTTAGCTTAGTTGCAATAACAAGTATGTTCTTGTCTCTCTGAAACAGTGCCATCCACGTTGCATATGCTGCAACAAGCGTAGATAGCCCTAGCTGTCTTGACTTTAGAATCACAGTGAATCTGTTGTCAATAAACAAATCTACACACTCATCTTGAAACTGGTATGTATCAAACTGTATCAGTCCTCTTACAGGATGCTGTATCTTTACGTACTTGTTAAAAAAGTAAACAGGATCTTTTCCACACTTTACGATCTCGCTTACTTGTCTAGCTTTATTTGTTTTTGTTGACATCAATCAACCTTAAATGTTGTAACCCTTCTGTAGTACGCTATTTTTCTAGGTGAGTAAGGAGAAGTATATGTTATCTCAACACTGTCGTTTGACTCAAGCTGTTTTACCTTTAGCGCTCTTCCGGTTAGTTCTTTGAACTCTTTTCTTACATTCTTCATATAGTCATTTGTTAGCTTTGCAGACTCATCTGAAAATCTATCCATCTGCTGACTCATTGCCTGCTCTGATGCAAAGTGAACGATCGTTGTGTATCTCACTGTCATTATATTGCCTGATAGGCTTGTCTTTATAGACATTGTTGGGCTTGTCGTCGTGGATGAATTTCCCCACGTTGTATTGCAGACATTTCCTAGCACATTTATTTCACTAGAGTTTAACATTTTTACACCTCTACACTAAATATGGATCAAAAAGAAAAAGAACAGCATCTAGCACGCCTTATTTTCAATTCATTCTCTATTTCACTGTGGTCGGGCCTATATCCTAACTTCCATCTTTCTCTATCTGGCTCTGCCCAAATTGTTGCGCATTCATAGCAGCAAGTATAGTTTCTATAATATGAATCATCATAGCCTGACGTCATGCACTCAGCACATATTGGACAAAATAACGGAATCTTATCATTATCTTCTATGGGTCTTATTGAAGTAAACCCAGACCTAAAGTATGTATAGACACTATCTCCTATCACTTCAGTGTTATTTATATCATTCGTGTCTGACATTTGCGTTTGTTCCTGTCCATGTTATGTCAAGAATATTATCTACTGTATCTTTTATTGCATCGACATGAGATATAATGATAATATTCTTGAACCACTTTTTAAGAGACTGCAGTAACTGTCCGCAAATCTCTACATTTGTCTCGTCTAGAGCACCAAACCCCTCATCTATTATCAGGAGATCAGTCTTTGGAAGAGAAGATATGTTAATTAATGCAACTCTTATTGCAAGAGATGATAGCATTTTTTCCATTCCAGATGCTAGTTCTATAACTCTCTTAGAGTCTCCGTAATTAATGAATATATCCATTGAGTTTGAATCAATATCAGCCTCTAGTTCTACAGTAAATCCTGCAACAGTTTGTAAGATCTTTGATATTTCTGAATTGATTACTGGAAGCTGCGAGCTTATTATCTGCCTTGGAATTCCTCTTTTAGATACTGCCTGAATAAAGAGATCAAATATCTTTAATTCATTAGTTACTTTTTCATATTCTCTTTCATCAGACTTTAATTTTCGTATTTTCATCTCTATCTGGCCTGTCTTCTCTGCAATAGACATCCTGTCAGAATCTAGATTATTAACATCTTTAGATAGATCTGATATTCTATTTCTTATTCTTGCAGACTCTACAGCTGGAGAATCATCAACTACACGCAATTTCATATCAGCCAGCTTATCACTTGCATCTTCTAACTCATTTGTCAACTGAAACATTTCTACCTCTTCATGATTTAAAGATACTGTCAGACTAGATATTTGAACCTTTTTTTGATTCATCTTGTGTATTAGTTCATTATATTTTTTGATTTGTAACGCTAGCTCCTCTTTCTCCATTACCTTGAGCACACAGCGTGATGCACTTAGCTGGCTTTTTAGAGCAGACAGTGTCTCTTCTTGTTTTGATATCTTTAGTTTATTACTATGAGAGTCCTTAATAAATTTACATTTTGGAAAGTTATCTCCGCAAGGTACCTCTAGTAGTTTCTTGACAGATTTTTTCATATTTGCAAGATTTGTCTTTTGACTGTCATACTCATGCTCAGTAGTTATGAGTGCCTTTTCAAGATTTCTTTGTAGATCAAGCTTTTCACTAATTTCCTGTATTGAAAAATCATCTCTCACAGACTCAATCTTGTCGATAATAGCTTCGCTTAAAGATATTTCATTGCAGTACTTTTCTATATTTTTATTTGCTTCAGCTAGAGAGCTATTGATTTCTTTTATTATAAGATTTTGGCTCTTTACGTCTTGAGGAAAAATAGTTTCGCTGTCAGGAGAAGTTGCAATTTCAATCTGCAAGTCTTGAATTCTTTTTCTCTTTTTAATAAGCTTTGCATCTATTATGCTAGATGCCTCTCTTTTCTCTATTAGCTTTTCTTCTAAGCTTAATATTTCAGATTCCCAATTAGAGGTAGGATATGACTTCGCCTTTAGTCTAAGATGAGATGATTCATCTTTTGCAAGATCAACCATATTTTCAAAAACGTTTAAATCGAGAAATTTACTCAATATTGCCTTTCTAGATGTTGCTTTTTCTTTTAAAAACGTATTCATCTCACCTTGAGATGCCAGTGATGTCAATAGAAAATCATCAGCTGTTCCAATTATCTTTCTTAGCTCCTTTTCTGTTTCTCGTCTCTGTTCTCCATTTAAATCTTTGACCTCGTTTCCCTCTGAATCTATCTGGCATAAATTCAATCCTGTAGAAGCGTATACATCTCCCTTTCTAGTCTGATGCTTGACTGTCTGTCTGTCAACCCTGTAGTCTATTCCATTTGCATTAAACTCTACCTCTGTGAGACAGTGTTTCTTTCTTGCGTTAACTATGTGAATATTTTTAATTGCACCTCTGTCTGATGTATTGAATAGAGAATACATTAATGTTCCAACTATTGAAGATTTTCCACTTCTATTTCTTCCAAATATTCCAGTTATTCCATTCAAATTTTCTAAATTAATGACATTATTTTTTCCATATGCAAATGTATTATCAAATCTTAAGTTTTTAATAGACCACCTTACATTTCTTATTGGCTCTTCTTCCTTAGATAGTGAATTAGTATATTTTGAAATTAGATTATCTAATTTTTCTAGATCTTCATCAGATAGATTCATGTTTTCATAATATGATCTCATTAATCTTTTATGTGTGTTTGAATCTCGCAGATCCTCCTTAAAGAATGAATCATTTTTTATTTCTATAATGCCCGGTTCAATTACTTGATCTATCTTGAATACTATTTCTGATGCAAATTTTTCTGACTTTAGTCTAGCGTATAGCAAGTCTATATCTGACTGCTGTATTGCTTCATCAGACCTTATTCTAAACCTGGAATGATCATTGAATGTTTTTGCAATTTCTAGTGTGCTTCCAACTGACCCAGCCCAATCAATTGTGATGAATGGCCTATCATGCTTTATTTCATAAAATGTGCTAGTAAATTTATCTTTATCTTCTATTTCCCAGAATAAAAATCCCTTACCAGTATCTTCGCCATAATTTTGCTGAATTGATGATCCAGGGTATGCTATTCTTTGATCTTTGTCTAGATACTGAAATTTATGGATGTCTCCCAGAAGTGCAAAATCACAATCTTTAAAAAATTCTGCACTTACTTCTCCTTCTATATTCCAGTTTATATCTGTCAAAGAACCTACTACACCTCCATGAAATAGGCCTAGATGTATATCATCTGAAGCTGGCTTAATTTTATTCCAGTTTTCTTCATCAAAACATGAATACACACACCAATTGAATCCCTCAATGCCTGTGGGATATATGCCTGATTTTTTATACAGGTGGATATTTTTATTATTCATGCAAGATATGATTGGAGAAATTGCATCTTGCCTATGTTTGTTTAATATTAGGCCGTCGTGATTTCCAAGAATTATATGAACTGGACATATTTTTTCTAACTCTGTAAACCACCAAACCAGGCTGTCTATTAGCTCTGGTGATATTCCCTGAGTCTTTGAATGAACTATATCACCCCCGATATAAATTACATCAGGGTTGAGCTTTTTTGAAGTTTCAAAAAAATCTAAAAACGATCTTTTATACTCATCGTGACGAGAAAGTCCTCGCCAATGAATATCTGATATGTGAATTATCCTCATGAATTAAATTACTATACATCTCTTTTTGTAGATCACATCAGAACAGGTAGAGAAAATATGCTTATAGACCCATTGTATGGAGCTTGTGATCAAGATATTCAAAAACAGATGTTATATTATCTGATGCTACAGAAACCTTTCCTTGTACCCACTCTGGCAAATCATCGTTATCTTCAATTATATCATACAGAGCCATTGAATTTTGTATCAAGGAATAGAGAGCATTCTTTGTTGACATGCCTTCGTTATCATCTGACTTAGTGTGTCCGTAGCTTAGATTTCTTCCTGTGTCGTCTATGCCGCGCATTTTTTGGTCCGGTTTGCTCACTGTGTGATCGTCGCGACTTTTAAATAATGCATCATCATTCATAAGATGCTTCATTTCTTCTCTTATTATACTTCTTAGCTCTATAGCGGAAAGTTTCATGATATTTTCCTATTCAATTCAATTATAAATATTTCACTTAAATGAGTGATCCACTTTTAATGGAATTAATTCTATATTTTAGTCCGTCATTCTTGCACCACAGTCTTGTTTTTGAATATGCAGAGTTAAATTCTTTCCTTGTTAGGCTTCCGACATCGTGGGCATCATGGATATCCAATATTCTAACATCACAATCGTAATATGATAAAAGCTGGGCATACTTTTGTGTCTTTTCCTTCATATCTGCATCAAGAGCAAGAACTATGGGTGTCTTATTTGTCACTATTTTATAAAAAAGTGCAGACTCCTTGCTTAAAGACGAGCCTAGCAGACATGTAGAGTTAAAATTAGACTTCATGAGATCAAATGGACCCTCTACAAGTGTGAGAGGCTTGTCCCACTCTATATTAATTTCATTGAATATTATTCTCTTTTTGCTAGCATCTGAGTTTATATACTTTCTTCTTACATCATGATCAATTGCACGTCCGACAAAAAAGTTAAGATCTCCCTCTGAATTAAATGACGGCATTATTACTCTTCTTTTGAATCTTCCAGATCTCGCAGATCCCAACATGAATCTCCACATATCTTTCTTAGTCATGCCGCGCCTTATCACATAATTTATACACGATCTAATGTCAGGATCTCTTGTATTAATATTATCAACTAGAAGCTCAAATCCGTCTGGTAGTTCAAGCTGACTATCACACAATTCTTCATCATACTCTACGTTTACTGCTTTTCCTGTGTGAAAATTTGAAAGAAATACACCAACCCTGTCTGGGTTGCTATACCTTTTCAATATCGATAAGAGAGACTTTGACTTAGCACCGCAAACCCAGCAATGACACTGCCAAGTATTAATATTGATAGAAAACTTCTTTTTAGACTTATCATCACACGATGGGCATGTGACAGCGACATTCTGCTGAGAGCTATCAACTATTATTTCACCAAACACACTTCTAATGAAAGAAACTTTTTCGCTGAATGTTACCATGTGTGATTATATCTTAACAAACTCTCTTTTTTAAGAAATTGTGGAACTAGCCCATCCAGATCTTGCTATCACGTAGGCATCTGCCATATCATAGCAGACTGGATCGAATATCTCCTGCCCTTTTCTTGGACCGCTTTTTAACTTTTTTACTGGCCACACATGACTCGGCATCTCTCGCTTTGTCCAGTCAAAAACCTGATCCTTTGTCGTAATATCAGACTTTCTATCAATCTTTACCCCGACTGTCTTTCTAGCAGTGTTGACATTGATATACTCTGGTATTACTCCGATTATTTGAAAACACGAATATGATACCATCCCATTGAATCTAGCAAGAGATACTAGTGTCTTTGATGAGGAAAATCCAGATCTAAAAGCCTGTAAATTTTGCTCAATAAATACTTTTGATATATTGTATTCTCTATGAATCTTAGATATGTAATTCTCAGCCTCCTGGACCCTTCTGAAGTGCTCTTGCGACTGCTTAAACCTTATATATCCTATATCAACACAGACGCCATCCAGAGACAACACGCAGTATCCGGTACAGCTTGTAGAGATATCAAGACCAAGAATATGTTCAGTCACTAGAAATCCATTCTCACTCTAAAGAAATATGAGTCTGTTGATCTTTTCATCAACGGCTGCGCTAAGTTCACCCTCATTATCACATTATAATTGTCATCATGTAGATATAGTCCAGTGATATAGACAAATTCATTGTCGGTGTCATTCACGTTTAAAGATGATGATACTGGCTCTGGACTCCACCCTTCTCCTGTGACGCGACCGTATACGGGATTTGATGAACTATTTAGCTGTGCAACCCTTGCAGGAACATTTATTGTCATCGTGTGAAGGTTTTGAGAACCGCTAAATGATGTCTCAAATTGATCTTTTCCAAATAGCGCAAGGTGGGGTGACTTAACTATTGCTATACCTTCATCATAGAATATGTTTCCAACTGTATTCCATGTTGCCCTGGGTGTCCTGCAGTCATTTCTATATAATCCACCTGAGCCGTCGTCTCCAAGCGAGATTGATATCTTATTTGAGGAGCCTGATAGATTTTCATCCTTTAAAGAGAATGTTCCAGGGTGAATTCTCTTTCCGTAGAAGAGATTGCTTAGTGTGAAGATCGATACTCCGTTAAAGCTTGGATCACCACTGTATAGGTACACAGGATTCTGTGGCAGCCTATCCTTTGCAGTGGCGTTACCGAGCACAGTTATGTCACCTTCAGCTCTTGAAACAGTTGAGTCTCCCTGATTTGTATCTTCTCCTCTCTTTCCATCGATATTTCTTGGTGTTGCCCAGTCATAAAAATACTCAATGCCTTCTCGACCAGCTGTATCTGTTCCTGATCCCTCTGTTGTAAGGTCCCTATACGCCTTAATTTCGCTAGCATTGAATCTCGCGTAGACCCTGTCTCCCAAACCATCTCTCACGTTATACTCTGCGACAGTCTCATGGATCAGATTTTCCATGTTTATCAGCATCAGATCTTTTTGACGATGTTTGTTAACAAAACTAGACATCTCTGACGCTGTAACTGGCATGTCCACATCTGTTCCAGAAAGAAGTAATCCAAAGTTTGGAGTAAACTTTCCGTTGTCATTTGGAAGAATGGAGAGATTTCTCTTGGCAAAAGATCCAGTTGCATAGAAGTAGTCATTTACATTTACTCCATCTTCTGACAGTGAAAAGCCGGTCCTTTTTTGGTCATATTTGTCATAGTATACCTGCTGAGATGTTGTTCCGCCAGGCTCGTATATGCTATATACCCTTGGCGGGTTCAGCTGAGCAGATGCTGTTAAAAACAGGAGCCTGGGATATTTTCCTCTCACGAACTCTCTTGTGAAGTTCTCTAAGTTTATAGAGTGTCCTCCGACAGTGAATGCAAGACCAGCATTCACAGGCTCTTCTGTATACTGTCTGAGCCTCTCTATCCTGCCGTTTCTATCTTGTCTATACTTTCTAGCCGATGTCTGTGTAGCAGTGGAGAGATACCTCCTGTGCTTTGCCTCACGTGTGAAGAATGGCGGAATATATAACTGTAGCTCTGATGTCTGCAAGTCATCTGGGCCGTACATAGAGGCAGATACGACTAGATCATCTGAGAGTGACTCCCAGTATAGCCTTAGATCATGTATTTCTGCATTAAGTGGGTGGCTGAATGTGAATTTTGCTGGGTCTGTTCCTGCAAAGTGACCCTGGTCCTCAGCATCGGTGCCGTCGAAGTAGTACGGTGAGGATATACCCTCTTCAGATCTAGAAGATGAGTTAAAGAATCTTATTATCTGATTTCCCCCTGTGTTATTACCTTCATAGTAGTTTCCAATAAACAGCGCGTCAGGATCTCCCTGGCCCTTTCGTAGCTTTCTAAGTATCACTGTGTCTGTCTGTTGATAATCATGCGGGCTTGTTGCACCGTCAGTTGTTATCTGTCTATACGCGCTAGCGTCCACAACCGGGAGTCCTATGCTAGAGGATGGCACATTGAAGTATGTGGGATTTTCAATATTTGCATCAATCACAAAGCTACCAGTGCCCGCGTCTGATGTGCTTGTGCCCCACCGTATTGCGACATGGTGCCAGTGATTTTTCTTGAGAGAGTTATCTGGTGTCAGGAATATGAGGTTGTGAGGGTAAACTCCATCCCGTATTCTTGTAGATGACGCTGTTATTGGAAAACTTGACGGGGGTAGATCTGCACTATGACTAAGCTGGAGCATTATTCTAAACGTGTCTGGTCTTCCATGGTGGTCTATGCTCGAGCCTGTTACAAGAGATATAGCGTAAGTGGAACTCATGTGCATGATTGTCCCAGCGTGGAACGGATGAGCTCGACTGAGCCGGTCGTGACCGCTGTAATCTACTTGGACTGAACCTGATGTTGTGTATCTAGGATTTATATAGAATGAGAATGTAAATGACTTTTGTAATGAATATGCACCATCAAAGTCATTTAAAGTTTTTAATGCAGCAACTGCACCTGCCGACATATTCTGACCAGGTATTCTACTCAGCTGAGAAGGATAATAGAACTTATTTGTCCTATCTGCTGATCCAGTATACGCTGGGTATATCAAGACACCTGATGATATTAGAGACCCCTGGAATGGCATCGAACCTGTGCCTCCCATACTCTGCTTGTGCATTGTCTCATTCCACTCTGCAGGAGATGTGCCAAGAGTGAAGAAATTTAGTGTGTTATAGTTGATATACGACATCTCACACGTGGAATACTCATTCCAGTAGCGTGGCATCAGAGTATTTTTAATGAGACTTTTTATCTGTGCTCTCTTTGCCTGAGTATTAGGAATGAAGTCAGACTCATCAAGTGCGTCGTGCTCCGTTATAAATGGAGGTTCGAATCTTTCGATCTGGAATGACTTAACTGTCTGAATAGGCGAGGGTCTCTGATTGACAAGATCCATATAGGTAGACAGCATCTCTGGTAATTCGCTAACTGCTAGATCATACTCTGTACTTGACGGATCTGATGTGCTCGCGTATAGAGTTGCAGAACCATATATCTGCGCTTGAGCTAAATAATAAAGAGCTAACTTACTCTCTCCCTCCTGGTAAGCATGTAGATCAGCTTCGGTCGGAGGGGGTGCCGTGACGGCTCCAGTGTCAGCATCATATGTCAAGGCTGTCTTGAGTGCGCTAGCTTCAAGATTCAGCTTTATGCTTCCGGAAGTTGACCTTGCCTGAAGAGGCATAGATCCTGTCACTCCGACAGGCAATGCAATCGAATCACTTGATCCTGATGTGAATGTACGCTTTGGATGAAGCTCTAACGAAAATTGCTCAACTAGAGAAAGTTCTAACCCTCTAGGATCTGAAATTTTTATAAAAGACATCTACACCCGCCACGATTTGAATAGTCTAGAAGTCAAGTCTTATTCTAAAGGTGAGATCTTTCTCATCATTCTTCTCAACGGGCCGGCTTAGTTTTGCAACAGCTAAAAGATTATTTAATGAATCATACAGGCCAATCGTTGTTGCGAATGAGAATGTTCTTTCTGATGTAGAATCAGATATCACTCTAATTGTTCCATCTGACTTAGAGAATGTCGGATTTGACGAATAGTTAAACTCATCTGATGTTGTCCTGCAAAAGACTAGAGTAGAATTTATATTTGTAACATTTTGGAACGTAACTGCCGTATTTGATCCCGAGCTGAATCTAGTTGAGCAAAAGTGATCAAGAATATTGTCCATAGACGCTGAAACAACAAAGTCTGGAACGAACTTCGCTCTAGAATTTCCCCTTCGTAATGTCTCGCCGTCTTTTGCACCGATCAAAGTTTGACCAGCTGTATAATCTTTTAGTGCCCCTGCATTCATTGCATCAATTAGCCCTGATACATGCTGAGATGATGAAATAACCTGAGAAGTATTAAGAACTGCTATTCCGTGGTCATAGAAAAGAAGACCCACGTATCTAGATGTATTTGATGAATCAACTAGATTTCCTATAGCACCACCAACAGTAACCTCTCTAGATGTAGACGATCCTATGTCAGTATATATCGTTGATCCAGAGACAGAAGTTCTGTTAATGTTTGTATTCCAGTCGTCATTGTGACGCTGGGCTGGGTTGAATCCCGTATACGGTGCATCTGAAGCTGACTGAAAGAACTTCATTGCAAACGTCTCTCTCTTGATGCTGTCTCTTGCAAATAGTCTCTTGAAACATATGAATAGTGAAGAGTCAACTGCATTTGCTGAGACGGGAGGCTGTGTTGCAGCATACGGAGTAGAGAACTGATAAGTCGCATCTCCGAGAAGCAACTGTGCAAACTGCCTATACACATCTACCTTCTCTCTCATCATGATAGATGTAGACGGAAATAATAACTTTCCTGAACTATCTTGACCTGTGCTTGACCCAGTTACTATGCTACTTCCGGAATAAATTCCAAATGTTACATCAAATATTGGGTTTGCCGTCTGCAGTGTATAGTTTTGATCATATACAGTCTGAAATAGAGACGACGTTACGCCAGGTCCTACTCCACCTGTAACAAAAACCTGATACTTCTTTCTTGTTGAAGAACCAGAAATATCTTCTTGAATAATATCTACCAACTGATTTAAAACCGACCTGCTTGTCTTTATATCAGTTGATGATAGCTCCTTATAAGTTGCCATTTGCTTTAACTCTCTCCATTTCTAGCTTTAAACATTAAGCTGTTTTTCCTATTGTTACGACTATATCAAGCATCTGTGCTGACTGTAAGCCTGTCACCGTTACAACAGTCCTGATATTTGTTTTATCTGTCTGCGTTCCGTACGTGTCAAACATTGTTGTTGTCAAAGATGTCTTAACTGTTGGTGTAATTGTTAATAGAGATCCACCAGTTGTTGAGTCTGTATCAGAATCTCTCTTTACAAGGTATGTTGCAATATTGTCACTATTTATTGAAACAGGTGATCTTCCTGAGCTAAGCTGTAAGAATAGGTTATTTACCTTAACACTGAACACCTGATCAACTAATTCTACGGGAATTGCATCAGTTCCTGTTCCAATTGACTGTTTGACTGTAACAGAATCACTTCTTGTATCAACTATATTAAGTGATACTGTATTTGATGTTTTATTCTTAAGTGATAGATTTGGCATAGTTGTAAGATTTGTAACAGAAAGGCTTACAAGCTTATATTTTAATGCCTGATCTGGATTGGTTAGTGCCTCTAGTATTGGCGTATTTTTCTCAACCTTTTCCTTTCCTACTGTCCTCCCAAACTTCTCAATTAGTGTATAGTCGACCTCATCGTCGCCCAGCGCAAATTTTGTTACATTAAAAGACCCATCATTTCTAGATAAGAATTCTCTACCCTTATCTGTTAAAACTGCATCAAGTATGATATTATTTGTACTATGATCTAAGAAACCCATATTTTAACTCCTGTCTATAATTATACCGCTTATAACTTTATCGATTAGGTCATTGAATAATGAACTCATCATTATACTATCTAGGACGTCCATATACTACTCAAAGCTTCTAGCTCTGTTACACTTAAGCCCACATATTCAGACCAGTCATTTTCGGCTTCATCTGTTACATTAACTATATTAATATCGACCATCTTTGATTGTTGCATATCTGTATTAATTATATTAAACTTATAAACAGGCCTTTTTGCTGATACACTAAGATAATTTAAGATCGGCCCGTCCGCTGCGCTAGATACCAGATAGTACTCTGGATCAAAATATATTTTTATATCTGAATATCCCTCTGTTTTTATTGTATCGACAAATGTATCATCTTGTAAATAAAGATTTGGGTATGGCTTTGGTGCTCCTGATTTTGATAGATATTTCACAATGAGTGAATTTGTAAGTCTATTAAATGACACCTCAAATTGTGCAGAGTACCCTGACGTCATCTTTCTTGCATCTAGTGAACAAACTGAGTATATATATGTTGAATCTTTGTCAAAATCTGTATCTTCATATGATGAATCATAATAACTCTGGATTAAATTTGGGCTAAGCCCTTCTTCTCCGCTGTCCCACTTTACTTCACTATTATCAAAATCATACATCACAAGCATCTCAAACGGATCGTCAGTTATTTCTCTTCTAAATAACTGATAGTACTTTATATCATCTTGTGGATTTGTCGGATGTTCCCATGTTATAGTAAGTGTATCTTGACCGTAATTATAGAAAAAATCTAAATTTACAGGAGCAGGCGGAGGCGATGTATCAATTGCCCTTACGGCAGAGGCAGGACCCTTTCGAGATAAAAGAAGAACGCCTGCTCTTGCATATTGATCCTCATCACTGCTTAGTAAACTTCTATTTATTACTGGAATCTCGGCATACACTATTGTTCTTACACTATACTGATAACCATATCCGTATGCTATAGCAGAATCTATAACATTATTTCCATCTGGGTATGCGGAGACAAATGAGCTCGAAGACTCTGTACCGGACGGAGAAAGAGATACCTTTTCAATTAAGTATCCAACGACTGCCATCGGTATGAGTGAGTCATCTGATGATTCTACACTAGGAGTCCCGTCGATTTCATCTATTAGTATACTAACAGGATTTACAACGGGGAAAAAATCTGATAGATCTATATCTCCGGTTGTGGCACCCAGGCTCTGGAAGCTATTCGTAGCTGACAATGTTACACTTTCTTGTGAAAGAAATGTTGAACTAAATGTGCTTGCAAAATTTTCTCCTGCCCCTTTTGACAAAGAATACAGTAGATAATTATTTATAGAAGAACCGAATGTTATATTATCCATATCTGTGAATGATGACTCTATGTCGTTAAGTGAGACTGTTATTGCAGTTCCGTCTTCTGATTCTTGAACGTGAGAATACCCATATTGCTGATAGTTTGTCATCACATCATAGAGAGATGACTTTACATCTGAATCCATTCCGGTGATGACATCTGTGGAAAAATCGCTTATCTCACTTAGCAGTTGTGATGCTGCATCGTATGGTGTTCCTGTCTCCTCAACAGTATCTAGAGCACCTAGTGTAAAACCCTGCCCAGCAGATGTAAAGCTTCCATCTGTCACAGTCGTAGTATCACCGGCGTCGTTCATAGAAAGCGACCATGCTGATCCAGGAACTGTTCCGCCGTGCAATGTACTACCAGCACCTGCAGAGTCAACGCCGTCTAGAAAATTAAATGTTGCCAAAATTGACTGCACATCAGAATTTGTGTAGAGCTCAGAAAACTTTGAATATGCATCAGTTAGCTGAACATTTATTCCTGAATATGCAGTATTTGACATAGACTCTTCTTTTGCAGCAAGTGATATATAAGATTCAAGATTTAAATAAATTTCATCAAGCGTTGCCTCTGGCGGCGATGGATTATCCATCGATACTTGATCAAATGCTAGCTCTATATATCTAGGAAATCTTAGTGACTGAGTGCTGTAATACCCAGCAAGCTGTGAAGTTGTACTTGAGCTGTCGTATGACCGTCTAGATACAGATGACACATGAGTTCTGCCAGTTGATGCAGCTAGATCTGACGGATTTTCAACTTCAATTCCTGACCAGTTAGTTGTCTCATCTGGCATGTGGTAATTATAAACAAATTTTGTTGAGATCTGAGTTGTCTCGGGCATATTCATTGTACCAACAATAGTCGTGATGTACGCAAAATTTGTTGACTCTGTTGCCTTATCTGCAAAAAGTGATTGAGCATCTGATGATATTATTGTCATGTATTATTCCTTTCGATATAAATTAAACAGTTACTAGCTCTACTGTTACATAGAAACCGTATATCTTTGACTCGTATGTATCTGGTAGAGATTCATATGTGTATGATGTACCATCAGCACTAATAGATATCTCGTCAGGTGTAAAGTCATTTGGATCAACTAGCACACAAAACACCCTCTCGAATAGTTTTGGAAGGATGCATTTATTCTTATACTGTGCAGCTGATATCGGTGCCATCTCGCGAATCATTCCAACAATCTGCTCTGTTGTTGTCGTTGTCTCTCCGCACGTTGCGTATACCGCTACAATTGCATTCACAAGCTTGTTTAGCTCTTCCTCAATATCTGCTGTGTTTCCAGGCACTAAGTTTTCCAAGCTTTCCCAAGTTGCATCGTTCGCGTCGGTGGCGGTATTCCAGAATCTATCGCCTAAGAGTGTACCAGCGGTCGATCCAGCCCAGAGGTCATCTTTATATATACTTGAGGAAGTGACATCACCAGATGAGTCCATTGATGGAACCATTGAGGCTATCATTGGTGAGGCATGCGAGGTGCCATCTCTTAAATAGTTCTGAATGAGAGACTGAGCGCCTGTTGTATCGGAAGTGTCTCCTGGTCTCTTGAGAGACTCTAGTGAGTGAAACAAAGGAAATCCATCTTCATGCAAGTTTACACCCGTTGTATATTTCAAATACGTCTTCAATATCTCATCTTTTATACAATTTAAAACCGCCTCTGAAATAGTTTCCTCACTTATTCCTGTGTGAGCATGATATTCATCTAGGGAGTCACCTCTTGATGCCAGCTTAGGATTTACCTCCTGAGGTCCTCCCCAGAAGACGAAGCGCTGGGTTATTGACTCTTGGGTGGGTTCTGCATAATAAAGTGGCTCACTCACACTTTGGTGTATGACCGGTAATACCTTTGCTATCCCGCCGGGTGTGCTTCTACCACTGGAAATCATGGAGGAAGAATCTCCACCGTGGGTGCCGAATGTACCACAGTACTCTTCAAAATTCTCTATGGCATCGTAATAGTCCTGGCATGACCACTTACTATCTGGCATTACGAGACCGACTTTTCCGGTCAATGACCGGCTAGACGTGCTGTTTCCCCACAATGCTGTAACCTGATTATTTGTTGAAGTGATTATCTCATCATGCGGGGAGTTTCCAGGTTCCATTCCGGGTGGTCCAATGTAGACGTAGCCGGCAGCCGGGGGTTTGACGCTGCTGCCCAGGGCAGCAGCGAGCTCGACCTCAGGAACAACACTTGCAAAAAACAAACCTGTATCAAACAGAAACGACATCGGCGTCTGGTACACCACGTCATATCTCTCGAGATCATACTTGTATACATCAATCTTTATTGTCTTGTATCTTTCTATCTTTAGCCCCTCTAAAGACGTAGCACCCTGGTATGCGTCTTCCTTCAGAAGATCTGTTAGCCCAACTGGAAGACCTATGGCTATAATTTTCTTTCCCATGTCCGGTGAAGCATCTTTAAAATCTGCGCCTCTCGTCACATCAGTTCCAGTTCCCCAGTTTGGCGAGTCTGAGCTGAGATCACCCTCTTGTAAGAATCTTCTCATAAGCGTATATGAAAAGAAATTATCTGCCTGGCCTATAGGTGTGGGCAGCACACAATCTTCTAGAGATGTGCTAAATGTAAAGTCTACAGATGACGTGTCTGAGTCAAGTGCAGATAACACTGCTCTCTCGTCTGTGCCGTATTCTGCACTACAGTGTGTATAGAACTTTCTAAATGCCATCTGATCAGACCACACAGACTGTGGTGACACCGTTACTGCACTTGCCCAATCAGTTCCAATTGCATTTGTGTAATTAAGATACGGAACAGCATCGTTGTAATAGCTTTCGACTGCTTCGCCCATGTCCGTACAGTGCTCAGCAAAAGCCTTGAGACCAAGCAACTGATTAAATAATACCCAGGACTCATTTGTCAGACGAATTGCAGGCTCCATTAGAACATTCATCATCTTAACGAATAAAAGATCTTCATCTGCTATACTGCTTGGACTTTCCTCCCAGTCACCGTAATCCTCAAGAGAAACTGAACCTGCTATATTAAGGTATGATATTGCTCTTGTGAATGCTTGAAGCACAAGCGGGTTAAACCAGAACTTTGTCGTGACAGACTCTATTTCTGTATCAGTAACAGCGACTATAGAGCCTTCTTCACCTGTTATGAATGATGACCCATCAATACTTGTCTGGATCACTGGAAATGAATCTGCAGAAGAAACTGCAGAGAAGCAATTGTAGAAAAGATCTAGCATTGTGTATGTCAGAACCCTTAGATATGTCTTCTCATTAAATCCGTATACCTCTGACTGAGTCATATCAGTAGAAACATTGCCAGCCAGGGCTGACACACCTGATGTAGCTGATGCTGCGGACCTTACCACTTCTAGCGCTTCATCAAAGTCCGAGAGAGCGTCCCACGTTGAAGAATCATCGTACACTATAGAGAACTCAGCTCCAACATCACTCTCGTTAATATACGTAATTCCCCAAGCCTCTGGTACACTGCCAGCATTAGAAGTCCCTGATGTGCCTCCTTGTCCAAACATCACTCTTCCTGAGAAATTCTCATAAGTATTTCTCATATACGATGGAAGTTGTGCAAACCAGAAGAATATGCTGTCTGATGTTTCTCTATCCTCAAGTCTTGGCAGCATTGTTAAAGCCATTCCGATCGGTGTAAGAAGTATCCCATTGAAAGGCAGGACCTCTGGTGTACTACCCATCGTCGATGGAACATCAACACTCATACTATACTGAATCTGATCATTAACTGAAGCATAGTCCATTGTAGATGAGTAGAAGTGGTCAGATAGTACTACAGCCAATTTCTCAGACGCTAATGTAAAGTTAACATTAACTGTAGCCTGGGTGTTGATAAGCGAGAGTGCAATTTCTGAAATGGTAAACATTACATTTCCTATTCCTCCTGCTTCAGGATCTGATCCTCCTGCGTCGACTGTGTAGCCTGTAGAAGAAACTGAAGGATTTGTTAGTGAAGTAGAGCCTGTGTAAAAATCAGACACAAGATTGAGAACATCAGCTAGCTCTTCTATATACTTTATGAAGTGATATGCGAGTTCAGCCTGATTTTCACAAACCGCAAACACTATTGCAACTCTTAGAGCTTCTAGCTTATCTCCGTACGCAGGATCCCATTTGTAAGACTGAAGCTGAGAGAGCCTCGCTGTGTAGGCGTCGATGCCAGATGAGCCACCGGTGAGTCCGGACATGTTTGCCGCATGTTGGACATCTCCCCATATATAGTAGTTTGGATTGGGGGTGTTTGATGAAGGAGTTGTGCCTGTGTATATATTGAAATACATGAGCAGCTGTTTGTACATCATAGCCGGGGCAGGAAGAAACCCTGTAGCGTTAACGCCAACGTCTTCACCTGAATTATTGTATGCATAGTTACAAGTTAGTGCTCTAGTAATGTTTAATATCTCGTTTAGGAGCCCAGATGGCCTGCCTCCTAAAATTCTTCTCGATCCGCTGCCCCTGGTTTGCTGACTAGAAGATGTGTACTCTGTGGTAAAATCATGTCCTTCCATAGAAAATTCTGGATTTATCGGATCCAGTGCTATAAGCCTATAGGCAATCCCGCCTGGGCTGGAACCAACATTTGTGTTGGCAGTTTGTTGACCTCGATATGTTATGGTCTCCTCTTTCGCATTGACGCTATGTGCACCTGACATAGTTTCTAGTAAATACTCAAGACCAGACGTATACTGCTGTCCTGATGTCGTGTCTATGCCAACAGACTCATCTGTTCGTGTCTCTAGCATAAGAACTGGATTCGACGAAGCAGTTCCTGTGTCAGCACCATAATACATCATTGTAGATGATCTATCAGCATATAAGCATGACATGAGTGATGATGATGAAGGTGATACTCCAAGGGTCAATGCACCAAAAATCTCATTCATAACTGATGCGAGCGTTGTATTTTTTGTCACTGGATCACTAACACCAGTGTATGCACTGATCGTCATATTTGCAGCATTTAGGTATGTACTTGTTACCTTTCCTGCATTCATCATATAGTCTTTGAATATAATATGAAGCAGAGCTGTCGTTGTAGTCGATGAGCCGGATATATTTAGCGATGACAACGTTGACATAAAAATATCAAGATCATCTGATGTCCAGTCCTCCTCTTCGCCTGCAGAACCAATCATTGACATGGCTGACTGTATCGAAGATATTATATCTGACAAGATACCAGACGTTGAATCATCTGTTGGCGCAAAATAGTTTTCTGTGGTGGATGGGGTGAAGCCCCTTCTTCCTGCTATTTCGTCTGATTCTGATTTTGTAGTGTAATCTAGATGCGGGCTGCCTATCATTATTGTTCTCTTTACATCTGTTATCATCTGTGCCATGAGTTTTGTCTCAGTTAGCGATGCAAACGTTGCAGTATCAAACATGAGGTACTCTATAAATAGAGATTCTAGTGGTGTCTCGCCGAGTACTGGCCCATCAGCTGCGTATGCTGATGAAATGTCTCCATATATGGCTGTTAAGTGTACACCATATGCCTCTAAAGAATAGTCAGCGTCTTCTTCAATTCCTCCAGTAAAGCCTGTTGCACAAATTACTTCAAACACATTGTTCTCAAGCTGATCGTTGACCGCTGATACCAAACTATTCAACTGAGCATCAACTCTTGGCATTACGTGGAGTCCATTTCGAACAAGTTGAAGTGCCTTCATCCAAGCGTATTTTCCTCTTCCTATAAGGTATGCTTCATCTTGCTGGTATCTCCACCAGTTTACTAGATCATCAAACTGAATTGTGCCGTTACAAAAGTCTCCGGCTGCGGTGACGTTGCTGTTTATCCACGTCTTTATATCTTCTGTGAAGTTTCCAGTTGCGTCTTCGGAGTCTGCTGCGTATAAGCCGAGGATATGCGCTGCAGTAGCAGCAAGCCTTCTAAGATACGCGCCTGTTACAAATTGCAGTGTCAAAAATCTACTTACACCGGCTTGGATCTCGTCGTTGACCACCTCTGGAACGAAATCAAACAGACCGATCATAACTGGGCTTGACTGTGAAATTCCGACGGTTGATAGAACATTACTGTCATAGTCTACGGTTGATGCCATCATTCCACTGTCAGGTGTATCGCTTAGATCAGTGTCATCTGCCAGTGTTGTATCTCCATCAGCTTCAAATGACTCAGCTGAGTAGCCTCCGCCAAAATAATACGGTGACTCTGGAGCGGTGTATGGTGCCGCGATTTCATCGATTTCAGCCACATGTCCGGAGAGGCTTAGTGTTGATGTGAGATTGCTATCATCCCACGGAGTCGGCACACCATATGACAAGACTGGATCAGAACTAAGTGTCGGTGCCATGCTCTCTGTAGATGCTGAAGGAGTTGACGACTGCGACGAAGACGAAGAAGACGAAGAAGACGAACCCCAGGCAGATACGCCCTGGAGCGATGATGCTGACCAAGTTGAAGATGAGTACGATGAAGCGCCGGCGGATGACTTTGCATTGTGAACACAGAATCCATTTGCAATATAGGTTCTTGCGGGGTCTGTGTGTATGTTATACACAGTAGAGTGGTCGACGATGCGCTCACTTGATGTAACTATCTCAGAGATCGTTCTGGTAAGGTCATCTGAGATGACCATCACAGCTGATCCAGGAATGAGCTCATCTGCGCGGACGTACTCTCCGTTACCTACGTGAAATCTATGCTCGCCTGTGGTAATAACGCTATGTGTTTCAGTTCTAAGCGCATAGTACGAGTCAGGAATCTCGTGGACGTCGACATTCTTAACAATGCTCGGGACTAGATCGCCGTGTGAATCAAACCCCAAGACGCTGTCTCCGACTGAAATTTTCTCAATTGGACGCGAGGCCCCATTAGACATTGTGATCAACGTTCCCACTACAAAGCAGGATCCTCCGCCGCCAGATGGTGCGCCTGGCTCAGCAGTCCCAGAGCCGGATGATGTGTGACCACCCATTATCTCTCTCCTTTTATCATGATATCAAAACCGTTCCTAGTGTATACTTGTTTCCTGTACTATAGTCACCATATACAGGAACGACTATATACTTTGCCTGGCCCAGGATCTCTGCCTGACTGTCGTCAACAAATCGAAAGGAGCTTCCGATAGCTGTGCCATGGGCCACACCAACCGGTATTGTCATTCCCATCCTGCGTACCAGTATTATAAAAAAATCAATCGATATGTCATCTGCTATGCCGCTAGCAGACCACGTTAGAATAACCTGTCTATTTGCATTCACACGAGCTGATCCCGTTATGGATTTGACAGTTGTTGATGGAATCGCTATGTCAAATGAAGTTGTCGATGCTACACCTGATATCTCAAGAATGTCTCCTGCATGCTGCTCCATTCCCGCATCTCCATATGATAATGTAGAATCTGTGACTGCTGTTGTGGATACGAATTTTGCAGTATAGCACGGATCAAATGATGTTGGACTATTTAGCTTAGAGACAACATCTGGATCTAGCATTGCTCCGCCGCCTTTTAACTTGTCATACTTTGTCGTATTTGTTGATTCTCTAATTTTCATCTCTTCTAAAAATTGTTTAGGATTGACAGCGTATGATTTAATACTATAACAATATGTCCTGCCCGGTTGTGGTTTTGATACACCATGTGTTCCATTATCAACAAATTTGCCCGGTGGGCTTGTGGATGTAAATTGCTCAACATCTCCAGTCTTAAGATCCTTCCGTTCAACAATACACCCCACAACAGGCTCGAGTGAGGTCTTTACATCTTCCATCTCTGCAGCATATGTGGATTTCAGTCCGGAAGATGTAAAAAATTTCTCTGCATATTGTACTGCACTCTCACCAGGCTGTGTAGAGTTTATACTAAAGGTTACCTGATATGCTCCAGTTGGACTTATCGATACAGTCTGACCAGATGACTGTATATCTATCTGGCCACCTGGCACCTCTCTCTTTATAAACTCACAGGTGTCAGTTAACACTTCATCTCCTGAATCGAACATTGCAGCAACTCTATACTCGTATGTCTCTCCTATCTGTGCTGTAGTATCAAGAAACGTATCATCTTCTTCTATAAAGACATCGTCAGTGGAGACAGTATGCTGAGTAGAAAGGCTTGCCAATGCTAAATCAGCAAAGCCGGATTTAATATCTCCTGCGGCGAGCTTTGACAAAATCGTTCCTGCTTTAATACTTTCTGAATCAGCTTTATCAGACTCGTCTAATACTCTGGCATTTTTAATAGTCTCATATTCTGTCTCATATCTACTTGCATTTCTTCTCTTCAAGACCATTGCAACTGGGCTTCCAAAAACACTTGTGACTGTAATACCAATGCCATTTGTTTCATTTTTTGCATGCACACATGCACTAAAAAGACGCTGTGACTCAAATACTACAACTGCATCTTGAAAGTTTCCTGATGCTCCTATATCAGATCGAGCAACTGCCCTATAGATAATACATTGAGATAAATCTACATCACTATCTTCGATTATCATCGAATCTGAGAAATGTGTTAAAGAATATGTACCAAGAAGTGAAAATTCTGTATTCTCTCCCTTTACAAGCGTGTCTTTAGAGACAATTCGCTTATATACCAGTATTTGTGTTGCGTCAGTATCAAGCTGAGATATGGATAATTTAACATCTCCTGTCTTTACACCAAATGCCCTAGATGATACTGCTGTTATCTTTGGTGCAATTGATGGAGATAGAAAATCTTGTTTTAAGAAGTTATGATCTACTGTAGCTGATTTTGTTCCAATTATTTGTTTTTTACTATTAAGCAAGTCAAAAATTACTACAAATTTTCCAGATATTAGCTTTGCCTCGCTGATACTAAAAGAAAATGACATCTCAATATTAGAAAACGTCTTCGATGTAGGAATGACAACATATTTTTCTCCTGGCAGATCACTTAGTGATGTAGGGGACTTAGAAGGAAGTGAATAGTAGTCAGATCTCAATACAGCTGTCAAAGAACGAACATCATCAGATACATCTCCTGACACTCTTTCATCTTCTCTCATTTGCTTGGCCCTATCTTCTTTTGATTTTGTAGTTGCCAAGCCGGAATCGCCTAAACTTTTTCTGGTTGCTGTGCTTGTTCCTTGATACATCGCGTCTGCAGATGTCACTAGACTTGATATTGATACAGGAATTAACATCGGTGGTGACGTCTCATATTTTGTCAATGCATTGTAGCAAGCTTCTTGAAAGCTAGTCGTTGTCGATACTACAGAGTTTGTCATCCCAGATAGACCCAGCGAAACTGTTGATGTAGACATTGTGCCAAGTGCAGCTGATAATGTTGGCTGTGTTGATGATGGGACAACAGCCCCAGTAGCCGGGTCGCGTTCAAATTCAGTCATAGTCCCCATGGATGCCGGCAGCGCTCCTGAGTCTGAGGGAATTGAAAGTGAGACATGCGGATCTATCTTATCATCAGTTGTTCCTAGCACTTTTCTGGCTTCTTTTCTATCAATAACAGTCATCTCTACTACGTCGGAGACAATTCCAGCGAATGATATATGACCTGGTGACCTTTTAAGTCCTTGAAATGTAGATTTGCTAAGCGTTGCACCAGTAAGCCCAGATGATTTTCTTGTGGATGTAGGCTCACTTAGCATTGTTGATTTGGCCTGCTGTGCTTTTCTTACAGCATATGTCCACGCATCAACATTTAAAAAATTACTTATATTTTGTGTCTCTTGATCAATTATTGTTGCTACTTGTGAATTTTTAGTAGTCTGAAAATCATTCATTTGATCAAATTTTGATAATACCAGCGCAGATGCAATCTCAGCTGTGTATGAACTTTTTATCGATTCACCTGTCGTGTCTATAATAAATTGTCCAGGTGTGCCGCCGTCCGGTCCATCACCCTGCGTTTCAGTAGTAGATAACAAAGAAGATTCTCCACCTGCAGACTCATCGAGTGCACCTGCCATACTCATTCCAGAAACAGCAGCAAAAGAAGTGGAGCCGCCGAGAGCTTTTGTCAATATTAGTGACCTAATTTTTGAAGTAGACATGCCTGACTTAGAAACAACAATCTTTGCACGGACATGTGATACGTCATTGTTTGCAAATTTCTCCATGTCAACTAGACAATCTAGATCATACAGGTATGTCGACTTCCCGTTAGAGTCTATTATGATATCAACTATTCTTGCTACAGGACTATCTGCACTTATAGCAGATAATATTGGCAATCTTGTTCTCATGCTATTTCTCCATTAATATCGTAAATAAATTAACATAAGATGGACTACCGAATCCATCTATGAATATCTTTCCTGCAAAAAATAGCTTTTTGTTTGAGATTGTTCCGTCGCCATTGTCAATAGAATATTCTGGCACATCAATGATGTCTAGCTTTAAAAGCTTATTTTCACAAGTAGGTACTTCGAACATCTGAATCAATAAATTATTATCTTTAGATTTTTTCTGTGTTAGTATGTTGGCAAACTGACATGTTGTAGAAGACATGTCATTGCTTTGACCCGAGCCGCTAAGATACGTATCCATTAGAGACCACCCACTTGTAGATGACGATCCCTCAGTTATGTCAATCATGTTTGCTATCTTTGGATAGTTTCCAATATTTATTCTTCCAGTTGGTATTCCATCATCATCGACGAAGTGAGTATTAAGGTAAGTACTAACAAAACTTGTACTAGAGGCATCTATGTTGCCTGTTGATGTAACTGTGCCTAGATCCCCTGTGGGCAATGTTATAACACCATCTGAATTGTCTACCTCAACAGACCAGTCATCACTAGTTGAAGCGTTGACAGGTGGTAAGTATTTAAAATTATCAATCCACGCAAGTCGCCAGTCAAGAAACAGAGGTGACATGCTGTTTAGGTATCCGATCTTTCTAGCAGAGTTTGTAATTGGATTTCCTGTCTTGCCACCCTCTGGTATCTCTACTGTGAATTGTATGCCTATTCCGTTACTATTTTCATCTACTACATCAGCAGAATAATTTGTGAGTGTGCCTCGTGTCTGGTGGTCGACGACGGATGTGGTGCCGTCTGTAGTGACGTTGTCGTGTGTGCTGGGTGTAACATATCTGATATCAAAAAAGTCATCGTCGAACGGGTTCTTTGTGCCTATTGTCATCAAGTTCTTAAGACTATCTAGTGATGATGATAAAATTGTATCGGCCAGGGATGCAAACGCAGCTGTTCCTGATACCTGTGTGAGAGTTACTCCGCTCGATCCTGAATAGATAGTTCCATCTTCGTCAGTCTGTATTGCACCATTTGAGTAGCTCATGAGATGTCCACTATCGTCTGTCTCAAAAGTTATCTGGTCTTGTGTAAGAGTTGTCGGTGCCTCTAGAAATATTCTCTTTGATGCATCTGCTGAGCCGCTTACAGCGTCTGCCTTATAGAACGTGTGGCAGTCTGTGAAAGACGCAAATTCAATTTTTAAATTTCCGTTATGCATCTGTCGGCGACCTTCTTCGGTTATGACGACATCCATCACCCTGCTTTTACTATCTAGAATTCCAGACACTATACTGATACCTCAGAAAATATTATTACAATCATATATATCATCACCCTGCAGTAGTCCCGTATGTTACTGTTACTTCAGTGGCTGATGACTCATCAGAAGGCCTGTTTCTTCCAGTTGGCCAGCGACCCTCATCCTCAAAAAATGGAAGTGAAGATGACGCCTCTTGACTCAGGTTCGACGAACGAGTCTCAGCTGGGTCTACCTTAAGACTGGACGTCATCCTGGTGAATACTGCCTGGACAACTCCATAGTCTGGAGACTGATCGATAAGAAATTTTCCATCTTGTCGCTGCTCTAGCATGTCTCTTAGCTGCCCGTATCTATCCCTTCTAAACACAGCAGATGTGAACCCAGGGACTATATTCTGTATTCCGTATCTAAATCCTGTCGATCCTGTTACTGCCATGTGAGGTGCATTTATGAATGTATTCCACAGTCCTTGGTTATTTATGCTAGTTTTTGAGTTCCTCTGAAATCCTATGTCTGACGTGTTTATGTTGTACATGAAGATATCATCTGTTCTCTTGCCTATAGTAAATAGATTTCTCCTGACAAGCATCTGATCCTTTACAGCCGCCAATAGTGTGTTTCCTCCGAGATCACCAAATGCTGCTATGGGTGTAGTATCCTTATCAATTCTCGTGGGATTTCCGTCATATGGGAATGGCATCCTGTTGTTTCCGGTCTCTAGGAAAAAGTTTCTTGGTAAGAACGCCACAGCAGATTCTGCTCTTGGAGGTGTGTTTCCACCTATCGCCGGTTCTCCGCCGGCCCTCATAATCTTATCAAATCCGTCTGATCTCTTGCAGTACTCAATTATTCCAGGCATGATTGTGTCGTAGTACCGCTCTTCTGTACAGGTGAGTCTGACAAACTTGTTAAATGCTCCGGCGCCTGGAACAGGTGTTTTTAAAATACCTGACTTCTTTAGAACAATGTGAGTTGCCACTACAGACCCAGAGACATATGAGCCAAATGACTGGCGTTGATTTCCGAGAATTCCTCCAGGCTGTGTAGGAATATCACCATTCATCGATCCAGATATACACCTATCTGTGTAGCTATTTCTATACGCTGTCCTGTATTCAACATCATACTGGTCAACTATTACCTCCTGAATTATCTCATGGGCTGCATCTGATGTGAGATTCTGGTTCAACTCGTGATTTATAGGAAGACCGTTTCTAAGAACAGAACCGTAAAATGTGATTCTGGCCGGACCAGCAGCTAGGTGCATCTTGTTGTCTCTAAGGGGCGTGGCGTTGGAGGCAGGGTGCCCGTTCCAGCCTGAACTCGATCCTCCTCCTCGATTTGGCTGTTGGTTTACCCACTGGAAGACAAGATGATCTTCTGGAAATAAAAGATAAGGTGAATCCTCATAAAGCCGCTGAGAAGATACGACATTTTCTTGTAGGAATCCTGCGCCTCCTCTGTCTAGTGTGGTGCTTCCAGACAAAGCTGCGCCTGGGACTGACATAGCAGATCTTCCACTAGAGATAAACGGAGCAGACTTTAAGTTTCCCATATTATTTGCACCGCCGCCTCGATTGTGCTGGACATATCTTTCTGTGTATGTGAGTGCCATCTGATTCTTTTTTGCCTGGCTGGTTGTCGAGGAAAATTTATGAGAGAATCCCATGTTATCTATAGAAATTGGTATCCTTGCTGTGAAGGACATTGCAAACGAACCAGTTGTGATCTGAAGGCCTCCTGTACCAGGTCCCGTCTTGGTTGTCTTTCCGTAGAATGAGCCCGAGCTTTTTATGATATTTACCTCAGAGATATATGAATTTTCTCTTGCTGCACCGTGTCCACCCTTTTTGAAAGTTGTATCTGCAGTAGCTGTAATTAACTGGCCAAATCCGACAATGTCTCTCTCTCTCGTCGTTGCAAAGCTTGATGTATAAATGTGGGTGTTCAGAGGGTTATCGGAGTTTCCCAGGCCCTGTACTATTGCGAGATACGTGCTTTTGACAGTGCCAGAAAATGGCATCGATCCCTCTCTAAGAACGCAGAAATTAGCTGTGATAGGAGCTGATGCAGCATTCTGTCCCAAAAAAGAGCCAGTGAACTCATACACCATCTTTTCAACCAGAAATGGATGTGTTATGAGCCCTTTTAGAGACATCCTCTGTGATCCAGTTGCATTAAACTTTTCAGCAAAAGGAAAACCACAATTTCCTACAAATCTTCCCTGAGATTGACCTATTTGCCACTGATCTACACTTACTTGTCGGGTTGTCGACACAACCTGGAATGATCCTGTTCTGTATGCAAAAGTATCATGTCTCTTTCTAGCAGCAAGTGCTGCAGCGGCGTCATTCTGCCCTATCCCTAGCACGAAATTCACATTGCTTCCAGATGTCTTCTTTACATAGCTTTTTGCTCCATTATCATCTGCTTTAAGAATTCTTCTTGTGACACCGTGCATCTCCCAGCGCTTCATGTCAAAGTTATAGTATGCTAGACCTGACCCTAATGGTAGATTTACTGTTGGAAGTCCAGCAGAGCCTGTTGACATAAATATTTCATTTTTAGTGCCGGAAACAGAGAGGTCGATTGTAAATTTCAGCTTATTTTTCAGCGGCTGTGTGAAGCCTTCAATGGCAGATCCTTTCTCATAAAACCTCTTATCTATCCACTCAACGAGTGTTCCAGTTGTATCAGTTAATGCAATAGCCTGGGCATCATCAAACGGTGCATAGTCATTCTTCCCTGACCAGTCTGAGTTGAACCTTCCCCTCGTAGGAAATAGTGAGGAGCTAATAAATCTCTCTACTTTTAGGCTGCTTGTGGGATATTCAAGGAGTGCGCATCCGTGAGGCATCACCTGTGGGTATGAAGCTGTTAGGTGTCCTGGAAGATGTGTCACAGCGTTTTGACGGAAAGAGGAGAACACTGGTGTTCTTGTGTCATTGAATCTTATCGGGAAGTCACCTCTTCCTTTCTGGTGGCTGCTATGTCGAAGAGTTGTAGGATATGATCCTGTTGCTGAGTCAAGTATTCTTAGCTGTACACGAGAAGGTATGCTCAGGAAGCTTCCTGTTATCTGCTGATTATCTCTTGTTTTTGTTGTCATCTCTTAAGACCTCCAAACGCAATGCTATCAGTCCCATATTCAACGTTATTCTGATACTCATATCCTGCAGCTGAAGATTTTTGTAAATAGTCTATTAATCCTCGCTCGTTAAATGATCCCGTTAGGTCAACTAAGCCGTGTGATGCTGTATTTGACCCAGACCTATCACTTAGCTCCGGGAGACGCATTCTTGTAGGCAGCCTTGCGTCATCAAACGGACTAAGAATTCTTGTGATATCTGATGTAATTCCCGGTGCTGCTAGAGAGAAGTCTGTGCCATTCACAGCTGGGACAGAAAGCATAGCAGCATCGACCTGCGATCCCGTATTTGACATGATCACACTCTCACCATCTATGAACGGATCAACTTGTAATGATGCTGTGAGAGGTATCGTCTGTGATATTGTATCTGTCCCTTCAATATTCTCGATATTTCCCGCCATTGAGGAAGCATATATGCCATGGGCAGTATACGGGCCTTCTATAGACGTGTTTGATATTGACTCGCGTATTGAAAACGCCTCTATCACACCGTCCATTTGATCTGGATTCTTAAGCGCGACATCGAAATATACCTGCGGATACTCCTGCGTTCCCTTATCATTGATAAAGTCGACAGGATTGACTAAGCCAACAAGATCTTTGAATGGCTTATTTGTCTCAAATAGTCGTGACTGACCAAAGTCTCTTATCTCTACAGCATGTAATTCATCTTGATCAATTTCACTTGTGTCTAAAAACTTATTTCCCGTTATCTTAAACAGGGGTGACTCAAAGAAGTAGTCTAGATTTGTGACATTGATGCCCTGTCTGTACCTGTCTATTTCAGAGGTATCCATTCCATCTGTTTTTCCCACACTTCTTGTTAAGCTTAGAGAGAATGCTGAAACTATTACGCGTGACTCTCCTGCCGGAGCCCACTCGCCGACACCTGGACCTGTTGAGGCACCTGTGATTACATGTGTGGTTCTTGATATGTCTTGAAACGGCTTCAAGATATCTCTCCTGTTACGGTTTTAGTAAGCTCTGAACGTATTAGTTCTCTCTCGGACTCTGTTAGGTATATGTCACTTTCTAGATATCGCATCTTGTGCCTTTCGAATACGTGTGACTCAACAACAAAATTGACTCCATAAAAGATAGTTTTTCTTGGAATCATCTGCTCAATAAGAGCAGAAAATGCCGTGTCAAACCATTTAAAGAACTCAAAGAATCTCACAAAGTTAATTGTATCAGTTAATCTATTAAAATAAACCTCTCGTACTGCTTCAAGGCTTGGATACTCACTAGAGAATAAAAGATTTGGGTCGCCTAATGCATTATCAAAGAATGACAAAGAGTCAAGAATTCCAAGCATATCTTCATCCAGGGCCTGGACGCAGGAAAACTCTATTGAAAGTCGCGGATCGTCGTCTGGGCGCTCACCCATAGGTAACTCAGTGACTGGTGCATGTTTAGCATATTCTGAATCATGTATCTTATCTGGATCTAGATAACTTCTCACTCTCACCTTATTCCCTGACTCTGACTGATCAAAGTGAGGAGATAAGAATGAGTAGTAGTATGACTCTGGCTGTATTGCCTGCTTCACTTTCTCGAATCCGGAGCCAGACCAATGGTAGTACGTCTTGTTTTTAGAACCCAGCCAGTCAGAGCTAGACCCAGAGTCGTGTGCCCAGGGATACTTATTATGATACGCTGTTCCAGATATCTGTGCTTGGCTGAAATCAATCAGCGTGATGCCGCCATTTCCGTTAGAGTTGGTCAGAATCTGATCAGTAGACACATCCATGCGTAACCGCTCGAATGCACCTGTTGCTTCTGTGTTGAAGTTAAAGTTCTTAAGAGGATCTGTCACACCTAGTGACTTGAAGTTCTTTACGTGCTCCTTCCACTGTGAGGACTCAAATGACTTTGTCCAGAATCTTATGAATCCCACTTGTCCAGAGAATGACGTGGACCTGGCCATCTTGCCGCGCTCACCATCACTAGCAGCAGATAGCGATAGCTTGCCAAGGTTAGAATTCAGGTATCTTGCACCTTTGGGGTCGATACCGGTGAGAATGCGGGACTTAGCATTATCAGTTGTGTAAATGCTTTGCGATCCTATTACTATAAAAGGTGCTATAGCATTGTTGACTGAGGAAGCACTCTCAAGTACATTTGAGTAGAAGCGGTTGCCGTAATTTATCCATTCGGTGTTGTTCTTTGGGTCTGTGCTTGTCAGCGCGTAAAATAAGGATCGTGTAGAATAAAACTCCTTTACCTCTCCGTACTGATTTCTTCCAGCCATGACAAAGTATGATGAGGAAACCGGAGACATGAGTGCTGGATCATCATTTCTCTGTCTTCCCCAGCACACATTCCACTTATTCCCATCAAATACATCAACGCCTGTCAAGACAAGCTGTAATATTGATCCGCTTACGTTGTTTGACGGACGTCCAAATAGCACGACCTGATGAGATCCTGAAACAGCTAGCAGATTAAAGATTAATCCGTTTCTCTGTTCCACTAGCCCAGAGCCAGTGACATTTAGCCTCATAAGACTTTGTGTTACTGGGTGGCTTCCTGTTAGAAGATTTGAAAACTTGTATATTCCCTCGTATGTGAATGAACCTGACGTGAATAAGCCGTCGGATGCGTGAGGAGAAATTCCATGTATTCCAAACTTTCCTGCCTCTCCAGACTTGGGTGCTGACCAGCCCATAAACTCTGTCGCCTGGATTCCGTCGTCACCAGCGTCAGTTATTGTCACGGTTTGATTATTAGATTGAGGCCCACCATATATCTGACGAACTGTGACAATGTTTCCTGCTCTAGTTGCGAGAAGCAGATTGCTTGCATCTAAACATATCCTAAGGTTCTCTGCTGTCGCATCCTCATCACTATCCACCTTCGCAAATGTCGGAGAATATGTGTTGGTTGTTGATGTCGTGCCACCGTGAGCTTGTGCAGTGACTGTGAATGTCGCCTGGCCTGTTGGTGTTGCAGCAGCAAACACATATGTGGCACCGTCGGCGATGTCGCTCACAACACTCACAGTGAACTTTGCCATTGACAGATTTCTATTTGGTTTTTGCTGAAAGGCGCTGGAATTAGTATACGGATACGGGAATCCCACCTCTGTTCTTGATCCTGTCAAGAAAGGTGATATTATTCTGGGCGAGTTTGGAACGAATCCAAGATCATTAATGCTTGCTGTGGGATTGAGTGTTGGCGAGAGGCTTGCAGAAAAACTTAAGAGTGTGGAGACCTCTGTTCTTTGAACTCTTCTTTCGACTAGAGATGACTTCTTTGCACCTCCGAACTCACGTATCCTGAATATATTATCTGGCTCTATTCCCGCTGCTCTTATCAGAGATTTAACACTGTGCATTGTTCCCTTAGACCGTACTATTTCTCGAATGTTTGCAATTATCCTTCTCCAGATCTCATTCTGAATCACGTACATCGATAGCCCGGCTTCAGCAAAATTTTCTTGTAGATCTTCTCCATACGCATACTGAGAGATATTTACATTATTAAAAATTCTAGGAAGGTCAATTCCGTAATACTTTGCAGCAAATACTAGAAATTTATCTGACACGCCTTCATCATGACCGTAGTCAGCATGAATCAATTCGACAAAGTGATCTATGAACATCTTGATCTCGTCAAAATATTTTGCCCAAACAAGAAGAAATGCTGTCAAAATCTGCGGAGAGGGTAGCCTTCCCGAACCTGGTATTGATGCTCCAGCGTATGTTGAGCCTCTTTCTATATTTGTATCTTCTGACGGAAGACCCTCTGACGATGCCCCCTCCTCGAGATAGTGAGGTGGAATTAGCCTAGTGATAAGGTTTGGATTCTTATCATCATATTCACTTCCAGATGCTATGAGCCTAGTGCTTAGGCTTTGCACATCACGGTAATCAGGAAATAGCACAGGATTCAAGTCGAGCCTTTCAGCAATGAGCGGACTTTTTACGAAAGTTCCATCAATTATCATTGGATTGTTTTCTAGTGAGCCTGTATTTCTTAGGGCAGAACTGTAGTTTTTTACTCTAGTGTGAATAGAGTTTCCTGAACTATCGAGAACAATATCCTCTGTTGTCGTCGAAAGATCAAATGGTTCATTAAATTTATAATATAGTGCCACTCCTTGCGATGTGTATATTCCCCTGCTTGAAAATTCAAGCTGATCATCTTCTGATCTTGCTGTGTGAAATATTCTAAATTCATCAATAGATCCAGAAAATGTCTCCTTTGGAGTAAACACATATGCGAGAGCCGGTTCCGTCGTGGGACCAAAGTTAACAGAAGATGTTGCATGCTGTGTGCTTCCTGAGCCAATTGTAAAATTCTCGTTATCAAAGCCTAATGCTGATAGAGAGTACTGCGTTTCTGACTTTGAAATCTTGACAGCATCTTTGTATATTAATAGCCTGTGGTTGTCATCTGATCTGTCGTATGTTGCACAAATATGATTAAACTTGCCTTTATCAATAGACGCGCTTGCAACTAAGCCTGCAGATCCTGATGTTATCATAAAGTATATTTCTGCTGTAGTAGTTGATGAAGACTGTGACAGCATTAAAGAAAATCCCATATCTGGATTTGTACCAATCTGGCCATTGTCATGCTCATATGACTGCTGCAGCTGGCAAATTACCTGGTTATCATTTGTCTTGTTTGCAGGCATTATCTGCATCTCAATTGACATAGACCCTGTTGATGGATCTATTGCGCTATCGCCTGTTGCTGTTCTAGAGAAGTCTCCAAACTCTGCTCCGCAGGAGTCTAAGACTTTTATGTGAGTTCCAACAGAAGATCCTACATCGCTTGAGCCTACAAAGTTTAAATACCCGATATTTTTTGGAAAGATGTCAAAAACATATTTTTCGTATCCTGTCAGAGAATCTTCAAATGACTCAATATTCTTCTTTGTTGAGTCAAACGGATATCCGTTTATAATTCTATCAAAAGCTACATTTGTCTTAGCTACTGCAGAGTTGAAAAATGTGTGATTTTCAAACTTTGAAAAGTCAATCCTAAGCTGCTGTGTTGACTTTATTCCTGATATTGGAGAGTCATATCTAAAAGATGCAGTGCTCTCAAAATTTGTCTCTGCCATTGATGACAGTGACGTCATGTCAACAAACCCAGGCTCATTCTTTCTTTGCTTATAGATACTTTCTGTGAAGTCTCTAGGTTTATTTAAATCTAATACAGAATCTTTTGCCATTCTTTATCACTTCTCTAACTTGAACTTAGCAGGAATATTTGTATAAACTTGATCACTTCCGCCATCACTTATTAAGAAATCAAAGATATATGTCTTGCCAGAAGCAAGAGAATCCATATAAAAATCAAAATACATTCCATCTGAGTCAGTAGATAGCCTTGTTCCATTGCTCTTTGTTTCAAACGGGATAACAACCCTATTACTATCTGCATCTCTTATCTGGTAATACATTTTTATAAATATTTCGCTAGGCGTGTCTATTGGAGTCTTTACTGCCTTGACAGTTCTTGATATATCCTCTGCATATACTCTGAACCTAACTTTTTCTGAAAACTTATAAATGCTCTTTACGTTAGTGACATTAACAAATAATCGTTTTGGAACGTTATTAAACGATGTTCTATTTACGCTGTTTATAACTAAAGAACCAGTATGATATCCCACAGTGCTATCTGTTGACCCCCATATTTCTGTAAACGTTGCAGAGGCAGCATTGACTATTTCACTTCTGAGTGCTGTTTCAAATTCAGACACTGCAAAAGAAGCAGAATATACGCCTGTAATAAAGTTATCTCCTATCTTATGTTGCGAGCCTGTAAAGCTTCCAGAATATGACCCTGATATTAGCCTGAGAACAATTGAATTAGTTCCTGACACAGTAGCTGCTGCAGTTCCTGACAGTATATTAGCATTCTGACCTCTGTGAGAGTTATTTAAAAATAGAGATCCCGTTAGATTAAAAAAGAAACTTTTATGATGATCAATAACTGCATCATCATAAGTCACGATGAGCTTAGGTCTATTGTGTACAGATGTTGCGTGTCGTGATGAAAATCTTTTTACAAATCTAGTTTTTGTATCTGTTTCCTGGGACCCAGAATACGATATTCTAAATCCGTGATCTGGTATCTGCCCTGCTAATGTTCCAGAAATAATATTTGTGACATCTATTGACAGATCTTCTGCTCCATCAGAAAATACCTGAGATTTCCAGATATTTACAACTCCGTTGCCCAGATTTCCACTAGATATTATATCAAGATTATCTGATCCTAGCAAGCCTTGATTATTCGCTCCCGTATGGAACCAGTTTGTTGACGTTGTTGTTGCAGAAGCAGTTATAAAGTTACATGAGTCAAGATCTGAAAAGTTTACTATGTCAATTCCGCTTCCTTCATCAAATGATTGTGAGAGTGGAAAAGCTATTAGCGTAAAATTAGAAGGTGTTGTTTGGCCGCCGTAGACATCTGTTAATCTTAGTGTGCACTTAAATGAAGTGTGACTGAAGTCTAATAGTGTGCCTGTTAGTGCCTTTAAAGGCCCTAGATCAAACTTTATCAAGACTCTTGATATCTCTGTTGGCGATGTATCTGACCCAGATGTTGTCTCTGCATAGAGCTTAAATAGATCAAGTGTTCCGGCCTTGCCTACATTGGCATCTGTTGCCCTAAACTTGTTATTAATAACCTTGTTGGTTATATAAGTGTCTTTGCTTGCTGTTAATATTCTATACATTTTAAATTATATACTCATTCCAATTATATCATCATCAGGATATTTTATCTCAAATATAGCACCAGTAGATGTGTATACTATAGCCCTGTCTGTATATGAGTCTATATCAAAAGTCATATCACTATATACATTTCCAGTTTCTGTATCTGTGCCTGACTTGACAGTTACTTCGAAGTCTACGAGACTCACAACACCGTCAGTGTTAATTATCATGTTTTTAAGATCAGTCAGAATAAGTGGCTGCTCGACTTGAAAATTCTGGACTCTTAAATATTTTTTAAGCTTTGAATTTGCTGATTCTACAACAAGAGACTTATTAGATACATCATCACAGACTATGTTATACGTTACAGATAAATTTATGACATCTACATCAAGTATATCTATTGCATCTGAGATCAAACGATGCTCATTAAGGTATGTTCGAAGATTATCCTTTAGTGCATCTGGTGAAATAGTAAGCTGGCCATCTTTATTTCTACTAACTATGTGAAGCTGTGTTGCGAGCGGGTTTTCGGAATTTGATGATATTCCAAGACGAAAGACCCTTCCAAAATTTGAAGGCATTGTATATACTCTTGCAATCAAGTCTGCCTTTGTCACAATTCTTGATTGAGAATTTTTTGCAGCAAGTGCTAGTGTTCTAAACTCTGTTAGTGAAGGAGCTGATTCGCCCCCAGATGCTTCATCTTGATTCAGGACTTCAACCGACGACCTGATCTTTGACACCGTTGCTGCTGAAACAGATGAATTAAAAGATGTCTGAAGAGACGATATTGTTCTAATTGCCTTTGCGCTGACATTGTGTCCTTGACCACCGCCGGCACGATATGTAACAGATATGACAGTTCCCTGGGGAGATATTCCGAGAGTTCGAGTTCTCAACAGATCATTTGGGTCTATTGAGAATCTAGAAAATGTCTTTTTCTGGTATAGCGGTAGTGCTAGCTCACTTGGATCAGGTATTATATCATCATCAAGTGTTGATGCCTGTCCTGAGCCAAATCTTATTGTTGTTAGTTTAGATGTAGATGATGTAGCTGCAATAAATCTATATGGGGCTGGCAATAGCTCGAGATTGTCTGGGACCTCATCACTATCAACAGATATATTGATTACGCGTTTGTATACAATATTTTGTGTAAGAGCATCTACCTCATAGTAAATATTTCCATTGCTATCTCTAACGTCTATTATCTCAGACACGTTTGGTGCACCCAGTCTAATCGTTCTAAACGGTGTAAATGTATCAGGAATATTAAATTTTTCTGTTATTTGTTTTCCGGATCGGCAATTTGGATTTCCGTCTATACCAGACAACATCAAGTTATATGTAGCGGGATTACTAGATGAATCTACTGTAAACACCTCTTTATTTCCAATATCTGTCTCCCACAGGTAGTTTCCACTAGAATCTGTCGCTGTGAAATCTACGTCTTCTAACAGTGTAAAAATTATTCCTGTGCTTGACTGAAGGATTGTTCCTTCCTTTATAACAGGTAGATCGGTTATCTTTACACCTGTCGCGTGACTTGAATCAGCATCTACTTCAATATAAAAGCTAACATTTACTGACGCGGGTGCTGCACCTTGAATCTTTACGCCAGCTGATCTAACAAGCTTCTCTATGTTTTTTATCTCGGTAGCAGTCTCAATATTTAACTCATTAAACTGATGATCCATATAGAATGACATTACGTCTCCCACATAGGCTGCAAGGTCAAGAAACATTCCTCCCATAGACGGTTCAGAGAAATCTCGTATCCTGTCTGGAAAAAATGTTTGTGCATACTGTAGTAGATCAGATCTAAATGAGTTAAACTCCTTGTTCAAATATGATCTGTTTTCATCTTTTTTAAGGTATATTTTACTTTTATCGCTGGCCATGTCTATCCCATTGTATGAATTACTACTTCGATTTGTTTGTCTCTTAGCCTGAGCATTTCTACATTATACATTAGCTTAATTGTCACAGAAGAAAGTCCTTTAGATGGATCAACAGCCTCAACTACTGACTCAAATGTTGTAGGCTCAACAAACGGCATGTATGCAGTTATAGCACTCTGTATATTGAGCATTGCCTCTGAGTCAAATTCTTCCTTGGATGTTCTTTCTGATACGAGCTGTCTAAGGTTTGCACCAAACTTATATAAGCCCAGTCTGTCACCATAGTTTGTCATGATTAAATTTTTAAGATTATCATTAATTTGATCTGCATACTCAAAATTCATATCGAATATTCCGCTTCTAGCCAGGCCAAATTGAAGAGGTGTCTTGATACCAATAGGCACAGTCTCGACTGTACCTGAGTATTTATCATCTGTTGCTAGCGTTCCAGCACTCTTAAAAGTAATTTCGTCAGCCATACCTTACCATACCCACCTAACACACACTATTAAATATTACTGACATTAGATTACGCCATAGATAAGTTTAACTTAATCCGTATGCTATGTCGTCATCATTTGTTCCGTCATCTACATTGCCACTCTGGTCAGATATTGTCAGATCGAGAGACGTTGAAGATCCTGCGGGCAGTTCATCATGTGTAACACTTGAATCTCCTGGTGCCATCACTGCGACAACGGCAGATGCAGCAAAGTCATATACAGCCTGAGAAAGCAGCGTGCTGAACTCTTTCATTATGTCATCCTTGTCTTCCTCATCTGCACCCATGTCCTTTACTGTCAATATTGCCTCGAGGATCCTGCTAGGAAAGTCAGTTCCGCCGTCAGATGCGGCTATTATATCATCTATAGCGCCTGCTTCAGTATACTGAAATGCTGCTGCGCCGAGAGAGGCTGCTATCGCAGAAGACGAAGAAGAGACAAGACCGTTATCTCCTGTTTGATCGCTTACAGTTATTGAGCTAGCTGTAACAGCTCCTGCTGTCGCAGATATTGTTGCGTCTCCTTCGCTGTCTGTGACTGCGTCTGCGACAACTGAGACTGTTGCTGATGAAAGAAAGTCGTATATCGCCTCTGCAAGCATGTCTCCGAGTGTTACCAATATTGACGTTCCCGTGCCATTGTTTTCAGATCCCAATGCTGAATTTGCAGGCTGTTGCTCAGAGTCTATCTCTGCTCCAAGCTCATCACACGCAAGCAGAGTATCATAGATTCTTCCGGGTAGGTCATCTGTTCCTGAGGTTGGGGAATCGACATCTCCGAGTGCACCCTCTAGCGTGTCGTCAAGCCTGTTTGTATTATTTGCATCTGAACTTGACACTATTCCGTATCCGCTGTCACCTGTTGGATCGCCTGTTTGATCAGATATTGTGACCAAAGTGAAATCTGCACTTCCGCCTGCTGTTACTGTCGATGGTGACACGGGTACGGGATATACTCCTGATGTTCCAGAGCTGGTACCTGGCGCCTCAGTCTTCACGTTTGCAGAGGTAAAGAACTTATAGATCGAGTATGCCAGATCCTGGGCCAATTGTTGTGATATGTCATCCTCGGAGTACGCAGGCTGGTCGTCAGAGTCTAGCTGTGTTCCTGCTGCTCCAGACACCGCATATGCGAGAGATATCGCCTCCTGGAATGTTGTCGCATCCTCGACTACATCAGATACACCTGAGTAGGTGCCACCTGTTGAAGACTCACCAGTGATGACAGTTGCGCCGACCAAGACTGCTGAATCTATATTTTCGTCTCCGTCATCTGGTATCGTTGTTTCAACAATGTCTCCAGACGTGTCATATATTGCAGTGGGCAGGTCTGTTGAAAAATTTATGCTCACTACTCACCCTTTATGATCTCAGAGAGACAATCTGCCCAGTTTCCGGCAGCTGTCATTGATGCGCCTGTTGTGTCGCTGACTGTTGCCATCAATGTTGCTGCTGCTGCTGCGAGTGTTGGGTTCGGCGCACCGTATCCGGGAGTTGATCCACCGCTTGACATAGTAGATGCAAAAGTTGCAACTGCAGCTGTCAGTGTCTCTAGCATAAAGACTATCTCCTCTCCTCTGACATATGCGTTCGTTCCCGTTGCGCCTGCTAGAGAATTTCCCACAGACGAGTCTGCGTCCGGAGTTCCCATGATTATATTTGTTCCAGATGCACAAGATATCTGTATATTTCCGTCTACGTCTAGCACTATGTTAGACCCATTTAGGTGAACTATCTTTATGCTACCATCAGCACGAGATATTATTCTCGGGTGAGTGGACTTAACCACAGCAAATGGTGCGTCAACCTCATCTGCGATTGTGAGCGGTGTGAGAGCTGTTAATCCATCCGAGCCAAATCTTGCATCACCCTCTGCAGACTTCATTGTCAGGTATACTCTGGATAAATCTTCAGCAAAGTCAGGCATTCCCTCAGTTACGATGGAGCCAGCGTCCAAAGCTGCACGCTTCCAAGCCTCATCATAGCTTCTATCATTTGTGATGACCTCCAGCTTATCCTCATTTACAGCATATGCTCCGTCTGCAAACGTTACATCTCTTCCGACAACTATGTCGATCATTCCCTTCATGGGATCAGCATTGAATACACCCTCAGTAGGATCAGCGTCATTTACATACACGCTGTCATCATTCAATGTTGTCTCCTCACCCATCGCTATCAGCGTGTTATTAGACCCCTGTAGAACCATGTCTGGTGCCTGCTTTGAGTATCTAGGTACTGCCTCGCCTGTAAATTCTGCCTTTGCTATAGCTGTCTCGACAACAGATGCGTACTCATCAGCTTTTGGAAGAGTTCTTTTATCAGGAGCCGTCTCATCTCCATTTGGAAATGTAGGTGCATCGTCTGGAGACATAGTTGTCTCACCAGTCTTTGACGGTTCCATAAGGGGCGTCTGAAACGATCTGTCCCTATGCGTATAGTTTAAATCATCGATGGTCATGTCAGATGATATTCTTGTCATCCAAAATCCTTGACTCTCAATTCCATTTGCAAAAATTACCCACACCTGTTCTCCAGGCTTGATGGGCATGCTTAGATGCGGAGAGAAAAATGGATATAATATTCTTGGTTTTGGATTAGACTTCACAGCTCCATCAGATACAATATATGCACTAATAGTATTTCTAGGCATCTTGTCGACTACCTTAGGATTTGATGAACCTGGTGAGCCTGATTTTATCTTTGATTTTTGCTCATCTGTCAGATTAGCTGGATTTGTGAATATATCTACAACTACAGCTGCGTATAGTACTCTGCCACCTGTTCCTTTTTTTACACTGCTAGCAGCACCTGGATCAGATATTTTATCTTTTGCGCTCATGCTTCTAGCTCCCTATCTGATCAAATACACTTTCTGTGTCTATCACCCTCTCAGACTGCTCTGCCTTACTAATTAGTTCTGCGAGCCTTAATATTTGATCATTAGATTTTGACATTCTCTCTAGATACTTTGTCATTATTGGGCCAAAAATTGCATGATTTGCTGAATTTCCATGAGATTGCTGTAGAAGATCAGAAAATAACACATGCGCGCTTTCTCTATCGTTCAGTGCATTCTCATATATCTCTTTCCACAATAGCTTTTTCTTATCTTCTGTTGAATCAAGAGAGTCTAGTATTTCTGCAAATCTTTCTATTTTGTTTTTTTCTTTATTGTTCTTAGCAACTAAGTCGTCAACTGCTTTTGTCATTGTGTCCTCCTAGAAGAATATATCGAACTTATCATTCTTAATTAGTAGCTTATAGTGTTTTCTAATTGAAGACATTGCTATTGATAGCTGTTTTGGATTTAAACCTGATATATCTCTGATGTAGACAAAGATTGCTCTTTTGTTTAGCATATCTAAGTCATCTATGTGTTCAAAAAGAGTAACTATTGCATTCATGCATGCTATCTCATTCTCACTATTTAATTTTTCATTTATCTCATCCATTAAAAGAAATAGATTTTCAATTGCCTCCCTTTTAATAATGTCTTTATCAGGTCCGCTTACAGTATTGTGTATATCAATAGCAGCCTGGTCATCTGAAGACAAATATTCAGTGGCTTCTAGGCTCACCTGTCGCCTATTTTGTTTTGTTTTTTGTTTACTTTTAATAATCAACCAGTTTTTAGCAACAACATTAAAATACGAAAACGCTTTACTTCCCCTTGTTGGATCAAACTTATATAAAGTTTCATATAAAAATGATACACAGTCATTTTTAAGGTCTTCATACCGTAATCCTGACTTCATAAATCCATGAATAAATATTAGATTTTCTACTAGCTTGCTAAATGCCGGAAGTATCTCGGATACATAAATCTGTTCTTTTTCTGACTGATCATCAGTATTTTGGTATCTTACTATCGCGTCATGTGTTGCGGTTGTAAAATACATATTTTTTGAACGCTTTCTTCTTGGTCTTCTTCTTATAATTATTTTTTTTGCCCCAAGCGGGACACTATTACTCTTGCTCATCTATCATTCCTTGCTCTTTCTCTTCTATGGCAGATAGTGATTTTGCAATAAAGAGAATTGCGTCTCTTGAGCTAGAGATATCATTTATTACCTGTCTCACCTCAAGACTGTCAAAAAAAACAGGCCTTTCAAGTATGTCTGATATTGAAGCATACTTGCTATCAAGAATATCTAATGAATCTTCTATTTGATCTTGCACTCTTATTATTATGAGTCCATGCTTTACATTAAAGTATAAAGACACTGACAGCATCACAAAAAGAGCTGCCATTATTATTGATAGTGCAAGAATCATTTTTTAATCACCAAGTGCTCTTCAATGACACTATCATAGATCTTACAAACACTAGCATGAGAAAAATTTTCTTTTATCTTAGTAGACAAATCAGTAGCCCAAGCCATAGGCTTTTCATAACTATTTCTAAATTTTTTAACTTTCTTTTTAAAGTCAGTCTCAAGTGGATCTGCCCATTGTGTTCCACTTGTAAATATTCTTCCATCTACCCTGCTATCAGGCACATCGACCATCTTATAGTGAACTGGAATAAATTTTCCCAATCTCAAGAAATCTAAATGCCCTGACCAGTTTGTTGCAATTATTGGTATTCCAGATGCTGCTGATTCTAATAGAGGAAGTCCATATCCCTCGCCCCGAGTGAGACTTACAAAACACTTTATGTCGTTTCTATAGACAGCTGCCATTTCGCTACTTGTCAAATTTCCATGAAGCATATGAATCTTGGGATATTCTCCCTTTCTCACTTCATCTCTTACCTGCTTGATCTTTCCTTTTGTTATGCTTCTGTCTATTATTGTGCCTCGACCGTGATTTGTTTTCACAATAATTCCAACGTCTGGATCATTTTTAAATGTCTCACAGAGCCACTTTATTGTAAAAAACAAGTTCTTTCTATCATTGTACGGATCAGATCCGGTAAACGTTCCCACAATTAAAAAATTAAATTTTGTATCTATTCCAAGATCAATAGCATCTAGATCTGGATTGTCTATGTCATCAAGATAGCTTTCAGGAATAACACAGACAGGAGTAGTAGGAGATCCAGTATTTAAAATTGTTTGCTTTACATGATTAGATGGAACTATAACAAGATCCATATTGTTAATATTTTCTATCCAGTCTGGATTGCACTTATCTGTTTCAACAAGTGCTGTGACCCCTACGTTAAATTTTGCCAGACTCGGATCCCATTCATCAGGAAGCTGAACTTGAAATGATACGTCGTGTATCTTTTTCTCATCATTTGATCTTGACATTACATCGCCAACTAGACCGTTTTCCATATCTGGATTCACCATCCACGTAGTTGATCCCCACTGAACTATCTGAGTTACTATATTCCAGTCGCTTCTTGTTGTGAGCCACTTAAATATTTGCCTAGAATGCTCTCCGTAACCGCTATACGACAATAATGGCGCCCTTATAACAACATCTAACATATTTTATTCCTTAAACAGTTATACATTCCCACCTCTTATATTCATCCTTCCACTTAGAAAGTGTATCATTCATAGTTTCGTGCCATAGATCTACAGTATCCTTTATATTAAATTCAGAATCTGCATATTCTTTTACCTTTCTAGAAAGCTCTTTTCTTTCATCTGGTGACATTTCATATATCTTCATAATAGAATCTGAAACAGTATCACATGAAACATAATCTTCATAGATATATGGAACTTGCTGTGATCCCACAAGCGTCTTAAACTCAACTGGGAGCGCGATACCATTTTCAGAATTATCTCTATGATCAACAACTTGTCTCGTAAGGCCACCAGTTTTTACTGCAACAATTGGTGTTCCAACTTTCATTGCCTCTAGAGTAGAGAGCCCGAAGCCTTCCGCGTAGCTTATATTCAGACAGAAATCAGATATACAGTATAGTACATTCATTTTTTCAAACTCTAGCCGATCTCTAGAAAAGAAAACAGTATCAGACACACCTAAGTGATCTGATACTGTAAATAAGTTAGGACCTTCATGGTCAAGCGGGTCTGTATGTAAAATTAGACACGCTTTTCTATGACCGTGGGTTTCTTCAAGCTTATCTAAAAATAATTTCCATGAAACCAATACGTCGCTTGGTCGCTTTCTCTTTGCATTTCTATTTACCCAAATTCCAACGAAGTGGTCTTTCTTTTCGTCTCCAAGTATTTGAGATCTATATTCCTTTATTTCAGAATCAGAAATACTATGAAATATCTCATCAGGAACAGCATGAGGTATAAAATTTGTCTTTTCAGGAAACTTTTTATGAACCATCTCGTACGTTAAATGAGAATGACAATTAATTAAATCAGTCGATTCATATAGTGCATCATTGAAAGATGGGTGCGGATAATTATCCCAGACATGCCACCATACAATAGGACACACCTGATGAATTTCGTCTTCCATTTCAAACAGCCATATAAAGAATCTTGGATCTGTAAAAATAAATAAAACATCTGGCTTTTCAGTTGCAAGTGCAACTCTTATAAGATCTCTATTTCCAAATCCATCAATTGGCTTAATAATAAAGTCATCATTTACAACTATTGTTTCATAGTCTGCATGCTTTAGTGCTGCGCCAAATTGTCTAAATGACCAAGATTTCTTTTCTATCAACCCATTTATTAAATGTCTTGTCTGTGTTCCCACGCCTGATGTAGACAACGCGTGATCTGATAGTACTAGTACCTTCTTTTTTTGCATGAACTGTTAAAACCTCAGAAAATAATATAGATGAAATAAGTTCAAGTAAATTATATACAATGCTCTGTATCTTTAAATTGGCAATAGGTACAAGAATTTCTATTTTTAAAAAATAGACCCTTTCTTACAGAAGACACCATGCTATTTAGCATCTTTAGTCCGCGCTCTAGCGATTTTGGGCCCACAGAAACTGTAACCAGCTCGCAGATCTTTCCCTTTTTTCCTCCACGTTTTAATAAAACAAAGCCACATCTTATGTCGCCTAGTGGAATTCCATGCTTTTTTGACCAAAAATGCTTATACAGTATTAGCTGTGCTGTCATTAAAATATCTTGCTTTTTAGATCTTCTCCAGCCATATGACTGCGCTGTCTTCCAGTCAATAATCCAATAGTTGTATCCGTCGCCCTTCTTTTTCGGGACCTTAATGACAGCATCGATGTATCCTTTAAAATTAATATCTTTTTTATCAACACTTTCATAAAGCATCTCTTCTGCCTCAAAGCACTGCCATTCTGGAAATGTCTCATCTAAAAATTCAGGAACTTCATCCCACATATTATTAGCCCATCGGCACCACTCTTCAACAGGGACATGTTTATACCAGCCAGGCATTTTTTCATACCACTCCGGTTTTCCAAACCCATTCACATCCCACGCGTTAACAATACCATCTATAAGCTTTTTTCTATCAACTGTTTTTGTTTTAAGATATGTTTCACAGCCTTCGTGAACTGCAGTTCCAAAATCAAGATACGGAGAAGGCTCAAATATATCTAATTTATCAATATGAAGAAGCTTGTGTCTATACGCACACTCTTTCCAGCATTTAATTTCTGAAAATGACACGTGCGGTTTGTTTGTTGGAAAATTACTCATAGAAATATTATACCGTAATTAGTAAGAAAGTATCTTTTCATTAAGGCTGTGCCTCGGCTGCCATCCTAGATCTTTAGTAGTCATTTCAATGTCTGCAAGTGTCTCACTTACCTCAGCAGGTCTAGGCGGTATATGAACTATTTGACTTTTTCTCTTTATCATGTGTGCAATATCAATTATTGGAAAGCTTTTTCCCGTTCCGACATTGTAAATTCCGTGATCTATGCTCTTTGCATTAATAGCACAAATATTTGCGTCGACTACATCATCAATATAGGTAAAGTCTCTTCTCTGCAGACCGTTTCCAACAATGGTGATCGGGTGCTCTTCTAGCTCTTGTCTCTTAAACAGCCCAATCACTGGAGCATATCGCCCCTTTAGAGGCTCTCTAGGGCCGTAGACATTAAAGTATCTTAGGACAATACTATTAAACTCATATAGCTGATAATATAATTCACACACTTGTTCACCCATCCATTTTGACATGGAATACGGATTAAGACACTGTGGCGGCATATTAGGAGTAAACGGAATTGCGTTCTGTTTGCCATACAGAGACGACGTACCTGAATATATTAGCTTTCTTACAGAGTGTATCCTGGACCATTCTAGGACCCTCTGTGTACCTAATACGTTTACCCTGAGGCAGCTTTCAGGATCGCCAATGGTAGGCTGAATACGACTGCGGGCAGCAAGATGAAAAACCCAGTCAACGTTATCAAAATGGTCGCTACAGTCATCTTCAACAATATCCTTAATAATGTACTGAACTCTCTCTTTGTTTTCATGATAATAAAATTCCTCATTTTCTGGTGCAGACAGATCATCTATGACAATGACATTATGGTCAAGCTCTACAAGTCTATCTACTATATGACTTCCAATGAACCCGCAGCCCCCAGTTACCAGGCTAGTCGTCACTTACTGCCCTGCCCTTCATAGACTCCCAATCCCTGTCTTTTCTAATTAAATTATTTTTATCGTTAACTGCCTGTAATAGTGTGGTGTCTACAGCAAGCTTTTTTGCCAGATATATCATTGCATTCAAGTCTTTTGGGAAACAATGACCGCCGAATCCAAAATCACCATCTGGACCAGGGACAGCAAGGTGACTTCTTCCAATTCTATTATCATAAAGTGCATATTCAGTAACCTTATCATAATCAACATCTGAATCCTGACACACTTGGTACATTTCATTGGCAAATGTTACCTTTGTTGCAAGAAAGCAATTTGTAAAGTACTTTACCATCTCTGCAGTATTAGATCCCGTCTTTATAATCGGAACAGCTGGAAATGCTTTTCTAAAAACTGATTTTACTACAGTTGATCCTGGCCTGGGGCCTCCTATTATTATTCTAGTCTGGTTTTTAAAATCATCTATATGATTTGCCTCAGTTAAAAATTCTGGATTAAAGACTACCTGACACTTTTTAAGAAGCTTATTTAAATCTCGTGTTGTTCCAGGCGGGACTGTCGACTTTACTACAAGAATTCTATCAGATCCTGTATCATAACAGATATCATCTATATTTGTCACTACGTCTTTAATAATGCTTAAGTCGCACTCGCCTGTTCGTTTCATTGGTGTTGGCAAGCAGATAAATATGATATCGGATAAGCTGACTAAGTGCTGTAGACTATCACACGTACATTCTATTGCGGGATTCTTGTCATACGTCTCAATCTTATATGTGTGTGATAGACCTTCCCTCACAGCAGTTCCAACGAAACCTTGGCCGACAATTCCTATCGCCTCTCTTTTTTGTGGCATGCTTTCATTATTTAACATAAAACTTTCTCTCTCCGACACTAAGCTTAAAAATATCAGGGTCTTCATAGACAGAGTCACCTACATGATGAGTTGTAGATATCTCTTCTATCACGCAGCCTGTTTTTGAACTAAAAGAATGATTCACACCTCGAGGAATTAAAATAGGATCTCCTAGCGCTAGATCTATCTCTCTTCCGTTTAAATTTAGAGAACAGTCGCCGTAGAGCAATTCAAATGTTTCTTCTTTTTTAATATGGTGATGTACAGGGTGTTTTTGTCCTGGCTGCATGAGTATTAGCTTCTTACAGTATTCTCTATTAACCTTGTTGATGATCAATGCACCGACCCTATAAAAATGATCGAGACCATAATGCGCAGATATTTCAAGCTCTTCCGAGTCATCAATGTATATTCTCGCAGAAGATAAGAGATTTCTTGAATCAAGCCTTATCATTCTCATCATTTTAAACTGATTTTCTGAATAGCACTGAGAGAGCAAAACAGGTTCGTCACTAAAGATTGGTGCATCTAGCCTTTTCCCTACTAGCAAGTCTATGTCAGCTGCTGATGCCTGGCCTTTTTGAATTGGCATGCAATAATACAGATCTTCTTCAGAAATTATATGATCTTTTAACAGGTCATTTTTTACATAGATTCCACGTTTGAGATTTTTTAGTGCTATATTTTGACCAACTGACTCTGTCATCATTATAGAAGATACAAACTCAACATCTTTAACTACACCACTAATATCTTCTGGCGTGCAAGAATACGCGTTTAATGAAATTTTATCTGTTTCAACGCCAACATGTTTTTCAATTATCTTGCAGCCCATTGCCACAGCGAATGGTACAACAGATTTTTGCCCTGGGCTTTCGTGTGTAGATATTCCTATCTCAATATCTGAATATCTCTTCAATAGGAGGTTTATTCTATTTAAATTAGAAAACTCAACTGGGGTTGGATATTCTCCCACACAATGCATGAATGAAAAATTTCTTTTATTCTTTTTAAAGAGATCATAGGTCTTATCAAGCGTTTCAAAGTCTGCGCCTGCCGTAGAAATAATTATCCTCTTGTTAATTTTAGCAACTGATCTCAAAAGAGGCCAATCATCGATTGAGCAGCTTGCAATCTTAATAATGTCTATGTCTAAATCATCTATCCAGCCTAGGGACTCATTGTCAAAGGGAGTTGCCATTGCATACATTCCCTTATCTTTTATTCCCTTTACGATCTTTTCAAACTGATCTTTTTCAAGCCTTGTCTCTCTAAATCTTTTTACATATTTTAAATCTGAATCCTTGTATCTATCATGAATAAATGTGTCAAGCTGTCTAAACTGTAATTTTACTGCAGCATTTAGTTTATTCTCTTTTGTGATTTTTCCAAATTCATCAATTATCTTTAATGCGTGATCTACGCTACCCTGATGGTTGTTCGCCATCTCAAAAACAAATAACATTACCAATCCTTTCCTATGATGTCTTCAACGGTGTCTATATCAAAATTAAAACCCTTTTCCATAAAAAGAGGGTAACACCTATCTCCTATCATTGAGCTTTTCTCTACTATTGTACAAGTTTTTATTATGTCTATACACGCATTTTGCATATAGGCATCTCTAATTAGTTGTCTTGGCGAGCTATGAAGCGTGTTGTCTTTCACAACAGTTTCTAAAAACCCATCAGCATTTACATGCCACATCTTATAGGGATTTTCACTTACTGGCAAGACAGACCTAAGAGAGTCAATCCTACTGTACTCTCTTTCAAATTCTTCACATGCAAAATCAATTATATCAGAAGAAATTTTAGGAAATGTTGCTCTAACATGAACAATATAGTCAAACTTTTCGCCAACAGACTCTATAAAGTGTCTAAAGACTTCGAGATCTGTCGATAAGTCATTAGAGATATTATCGGGTCTATCTAGTATTGCAGCACCAACAGAGTGACAATATTCTGATATTTCATCATTATCTGTAGACACCCATACTTCATTTATTTTAGAGGCTAGCGCAGCTTTAAGCGCATGGTGTATTAGCGGCTTTCCCAAGAGATTGTGCATATTTTTTCTTGGTATTCCCTTACTGCCACCCCTCGCTGGTATCAATATACATTTATTAAACATGGTACATTATAATCAATAATACTAAATTTTAAAAGAAACTACACATTTTTCTTAATGTCTTCCAATATTAGCAGGCTAGAGTTGTTTTCATATGTCAAATTTATCTTGGGCGAACCAATTTTTGTCATTTGTTCAATTGTAGCTTGCAATATTCCAGACTGAACTGTCTTGCACAAGTCGGAGTTAAAAATATCTTTTATATCATACTCGTTTTTCAGCCACTTTATCTCATTTGTTAGATTTCCGTTAGGGTCTACATCAATGTTTACAGAAGGCTTTCCAAAAAACGTTGCTTCACAAACACTAGTTCCGTATGATGTAATGTGAACATCTGTGTTTAATATTAGTGAAAGTGAAGAATACGGCATTCCAGATTCACTACTATGAATAGTAATATTGTTTCTTGCACTCTTGTCTTTGAAAATCCAGGGACTTTTTACCCTATCTTTCATGTGAAATTCAATATCTAAATCACGACATGTGAATATTAGATCTTCTATCTCTTCAATAATATGTTCTGGAATTGTTTTTTGAATTGGTGTCAAAAAAAGAACTGATTTCTTTTTTCTTTCTTTTTTCTCTATGAAGATAGCGTGATCTAAGTGAGTAGAGCCAAATGTTTCGCCTACACAGCTTTTTCCTATAATTTTTTCGTATTCACTTTTAAAAAAATCTGATGGGAAGTATATCTTGTGCGGACTGAGGGCTTCTTCTTCGCTAAGCCGCTTTGCGTTATGAAGCGTGTCAAAAAATACACCAATAGAAAATGATCTAAATTTTGCACAAATATCTTTTGCGTGATATTGTGCGTCCTGGCACACAAAATGATCAAATCCCAGATTTCTCAAGGAATCCTTTATGTGAGATGTGCTGTTTAAAACATAAGCGCGGTTATCGGGAGAATTATCAAGAATTTTTTGAACTGTGTTTAAGTCTACATTATCATAAGGTTTTCCTGCACGCTCCTTTAAGATAAATACGCTTGGCCGTATTCCAGCTTTATTGGAAAAATAGAGTAGCGGACCAATCGATTTTAAAAACGTCTGACCGTGGATGATAAATGCTACATCTTTCATCTATGCGTTGAACCTTACTGTTTTTCCAGTATAGCATGCCTGCTTTATCCCGGAAATTAGCATGTAGTCAATAAATGCATCTAAAAGCGTGTAAAGCAAATCAGTGCCTTCATCAATTGACCTCGACATCTCGAATAAATGAGACGATATTGCTATTTCATGATCAGTTAGAGATGCATATTCGTATGGCGGAGTCCACGATATCTTAGATAGTTCATCATATATCTTTTTCACATTTCCATTTTCATCTCTATCTACTTGTATTTTTAGTGCATTTGTCTCTTTATTAGAAACGTATCTTGCGTCTATTATTTCGTAGTCGTTATCTTTATCATCTTTCTTACCAGTAAAGATTGTTCCATTGTCTGAGTACGACCGCAAAGATTGCATAACTCTATACGGCGCTGTCTTACAAAGATATGAAAAATTATGAACTAGAACAGATCCGTTTTCAAATTTAACCGTGCCAATGTCCCAGGAATCTACAGCATCAGATTCTTTTCCGTTATTGTCTATAAACAACGGAGACTTTACAGCAACTGCATTTCCAGTAACATACACTGGCCTCGAGTTCATCCCAAGATAAGATCTTAATTGTGCAATTGCGTGATAATCAAAAGACCTTCCATCATTTTGAACAAGAAAGGGCCTGTTAATCAAGCCTGAATTAAATATTGACTGTTTAAACTGCTCTAGTGGCAGAAATGGCCACTGTTCAACAACCCCTATCTTTGATGACTGGGGTATCAGCGATGAAAATCTTTGATCACTTATTGGCGTTTCAATTAAAACTGGTATGTCATATTTTATCAAGCTTGATACAACATCATACGAAACATTTTCTTTTAAGGGCGCTATAAAAAAATCTGGATTTTCACTATCAATTAGTGACTCTACGCTCTTAAAAAACTGTATTCCGTGAGACTTCTCAATAGACCTGCCTTTCTCCTCAGTTCTTGAAACAAATCCAACTATCTCGTAATCTTTTTCTAGTTTTTTAAAAATTGGTAGATAAACATTTAAAAATCTTTTTCCTGCACCAACTATAGCTACTTTTTTCATTATTTTACACCTTTAACCTTTTCTCATAGTCTTCATTTATATTTTTGTGAACATTCTTGCTAGAGTATTTTTCAACATACTGATCTTTCGTTATAAAAGAATAAATTACCCTAATTGATCCACTATCATCGATATCTGGCAATACATTGTGAAGAGCAGAGCTGTTGAATAATAAAAATTGACTGTCTGATGAGCAATATGACTTTTTATCCATTATTTTCATTATCTCTGTATCAAATTGTGAACATCCTGGCAGAACAAACTGATCTGCTGTGCTTTTTTGATACGTACAGATATTGCTGCCTTTTATTATTTCTAGCTTTGGCTCTTCTTTTAAAATTTTAGGATAAAATATTATCTTGTGTGCCGGTGGAGTATTTCCGACAAGATTTCCGTCTATAAAATATGCATCTCTATGCCAAGGCATGTAGCTTGGCCCTTTTTTTGACTTTCTAACCTGAATGTGAGAAAGCGTGTATTCCGGGCCAATTAGTGATAGAAGTATTTCTGGAATATTATTTTCAAATAACACATCCATAAAAACACCATTATACTCATGTGCAGAATGTCTTAGGTCAAATGTATTTGAATATTTTGATTCCCAAGAAAACCCTTCATCAAGCTTATTTGTCGAATTTAAGTGTATTAGTAAGCCTCTGAGAGCATTAAGCGTTTCACTTTCTAAAAACTCTCGCATTAAGAATCCGTTAATATAGTACTTTTGAGATTCACTTAAGCTATCAATATTCATAAGATTCCAGATATAGAAAATATTTCCTCTGAAGATACTGGTCTACTTAGATCTGAAAACGTCTCAAAGAAGTGATTATTATCAATTATTGGCACTATTAGACCCGCTCTTTCTACA
>Ga0080013_1000293_pt1 | contig 71292 bp, 65 predicted proteins | sample ETNvirenome_6_85_FD_69236 | JGI IMG/M metagenome (GOLD analysis project Ga0080013, IMG submission 69236) | Marine viral communities from the Pacific Ocean - ETNP_6_85 (SPADES assembly) (version 2) | ecosystem: Environmental > Aquatic > Marine > Oceanic | place: Pacific Ocean | collected 2013-06-19
AAGCCATCTGGTAGTTTCGCCGTCGAGGCTAAGACTGAGTTCTTCCAAATCTTCCTCACTCATTGCCGCAAGAACCTCTCTTGCTCTCATAAGCGTGAGCAGCCGTTCTTCGGGGGAACCGCCTGTGAACTTTTCGTCCGACTGGAGATCTCCCAATCCGGCGGCGCGGTCGGCATACTTCCTGTCTGCCCGCGTCTCGTTCTCGTCATCATACCAGTCGCTCTCGCGAACTGTGGATAACTCTTCCTTGATAATCTCTTTAAGTCTTTGTTTGGTAATTTTCATTTTATTTGCCTCCTCGGCGCACCGAGGCGCGTTGCCGTCGAGCCGGTAGTGAATCACCAAGTGGATCAAACTTGGGCCCTTTGAGCACCAGTGCCTCGACATCTTCCTCTTCTTCTGCTTCCGGCTCTTCTTCAAACTCAATTCCATGTCTTGACATAATATCATCTATTTCTCTCATAAGCTCAGTATTTTCTGGGGTGATATTTCGATCTATCTCATACGCTATCATCACAGCTCGTTCGAGATCTTTTCGGACATCTTGTTCAGTCGCCATGGCAGCATCCATATCGGCTTGTGAAACTGCCGGAAAGGAAATTTGGCGCTCTGCCTCTTCAAGCTCTTCCTTGATAATCTGTCGCAGTCTTTGTTTGGTGATTTTCATTTTTTGGGTTTCCTTGCCGGTTTAAAGCTTGCTGGATCGCCCGGACGGATAGTTCGCAATGTAGGGTCATCCTCGGGATACTCCACTCCCGCAGTCTTACGATCTTCCGGAGGAATACTCTGGATCCATTTTTCTCTCCACTTGCGCTCTTTCTCAGCGTCGACGGCGCGGTATGCTTCTTCGGATTCTTCTAGGTCGCCACGCTCTTCCATTGAGTGAGCAATTGCGACAGCCTGATCTCGGGACTTCCCTTCGTTATCCACAAGGTATGAGATCTTTCGTGAGATCCTCTCATCCTTGGCTTTTTCTACTTCTTGTAGTTCCTGTCCTTCACGATGAAACTCTCGATAAAAAAGTTCCTCTTTAATAATTTGTTTTATTCTAGCTGTTGAAATTTTCATAGGTTTCCTACACCGACATTGCAAGCGTCAATAATAAATAGTTGTCTGATGTTATAAGGGTCGCATTTTCAAGGCATTTCTGGAATTGTTCTTTATCCATGGAGCCAACATCGTCGTTATCTCCAATATCAACCTTCCATACTTCAATATCAAAATCCAATAAGGTTTTAATAATCTCCAACTCCTTTTTCTTCGCGTCAGGGTCTAAAGCAACATAAACCCCTGCGTCTTCTTTAACGATCTTCCGGAGCAAAACCGAATGCGGATTTAGAGTAGAACCAAGGATAGGCACCGAATTTCGGCCGGCGATAATTGCGTCAAATACTCCTTCGACAAGAACAATGTCCGAACTCCAATCCACAAACAAATCATTAAATATAATATTCTTGCTTGCGGCGGGGTTTTTATACTTTGGATAAAACGCTTTATCATAAGATCGAGAAACAAAATAGTTCAAATCACCTTCATCATCAAATGATGGAATAATGATTCTACCTTCGTACGCTCCCTTGCTACAATATCCCATCTTCCACCAAACAATGTCTTGCTTACTGATTCCTCTTTTTCTTAGGTAGTTTCTGGCTGCAAAGCCCGTAGGAGGGATATCTTTGTTGGCCAAGGATACAAACCCTTCGGGCATTTCAAGTATCTGTTTTTCTTCAACTTTTTCGGCAAATAGATCTTCAAGTTTACTATAATCAATCTCGGAGGTTAGATCTTGCCATTGGGATTTATCGTGATTTGTTCCAAAACGTCGTACCACGCGGTACAAGTTCTTACCACGCGTATTACAGACCCAGCACTTGTAGTACCCCTTATCAAAATTTACGGAAAACTTGCGCTTGTGATGGTCGCAATAGGGGCACTTAAAAAGAAACTCATTGTTAGTCCGGTAATGGGACCCCAACACATTAATCAGTATTTTGAGTTTTTTGTCTTTCATTTAGCCAGCCTGCCTTTGCAATAATATAACTATCTGACCGATCGGTGTAACCGGCCTTGGGATTCCCATGCTTTGTATATTCTACATCAAAGGAGGCTACGTTGTCAACAACAAACTGCATTGTAACTCCTTTAGCTTTCTGGCCGCGGGGGACCTTCACTCCGCAAAGTTTTCGAGCAGACGTTGCAGCCAAATATTGAGGCTCGCTTCCAAAAATATTATAGCAGATCCAGGATACAATACCATTTATTTTTGATAATAATGAAAGTGTCTGAGCTGATGAGAAGCCTGAGCGAAACGATTGTAATGACTGCTCGATATATACGTGCTCTATAAAATATTGAGATCGAAGTGTATTTAGTTTCCCTTCGATTCGGGCGGCCTTTTGAAAGAAATTCTTTTCTTTACGTAAATCAATGTGATCGCAAACTATAATATTACCTTCATTGTCTAATATGGTATAGCCAGTAATACTAGTTGATATATCTAATCCCAATATCATATGTATATTTTACTATATATCTATTTTAATTTTAAATGTAAAATCACGCGATGGAACTTTTTTCACGGGTGTTGCAACCTTTGCAATTCCAATTAAGTTTTTATTCTTGTCATATATTCCAATCTTTGAAATATACGTAGTCTTTACAAAAGACCCGGTAGGATCCGGATATGAAGAGCTAACCACATTTTTAATGATGGCTTCCGGATTTTGTATGTATCCTACAGAACCTGAGCTTAATAGAATTTGGGTATTTTTAGAAGGATAAGTTGGATTATTCGAGTGGTTTAGGGCGCCCTTTTGAGCATGTGCAAAAAGGGTCATTGTTGGAATTTTGTGAGAGCCAGTGAAATCTAACGAAAAACTAGAAGAAGGAGCCACTGGCGCAGAAGCGGAGATTGTTTGAGCAAAGTTAACCCATGTTGGGAAATTATTATTTGTCCCGAAGTCATCAGTATTGGTGCCATCCGATAAATCCCATGAACCGGTTAAAAGGACGAACCCTTCATTATATAGCGCAACTCCCGCCACGGATCCGGAACCAGTGGAACCTGGCGGCCCCACCTGTATTAGATCTCCATTTCTTCTAGCATCTTTCAATTCGCCTATAAGCGTACCTGTAATATAAAACTTTAGATTTACACTTCCCTTTTCAATTGAGTCCCCATAAAATATGGATGGGATGGTAAGAAGCCCAACATCAAGGGCGCCGCTGTCGTCGGGGGCGCTGGCTGTGAGGTTTCTGGCCGACGAAGAGACCTGATAGTTCAAACTAATTTTTGAATAATAGTTCAAAGTATTTTTGAGAGCGTATAGAAATGATATCGAGCCGGTGGATTCAGTAGAAGAATTGCCATAGGAACTCGAAACTTTCAAGGAGCCCGACGAATAATAATGTTTTTGGATCGACGCTGTTAGAGGATAGTTTCTAAATAGCGTGTTTCCATACTGTTCGAGATTAAATTCGTTTTTTGAAACCGTTTTAAAATTTACTCGGGTTCCGTCTTTTACTTTGAATGTTGTCGTGTGTGGGTTAAGACCAAACTGTTGCGTGATATCTGAAGGTTCATTGATATAAAAAATAGTAGGACTAGTCCCCTTGTTCACGGCATAACCAAAGGGATCCCTAGGGGTATCGGGCGCGGGGCCGAGGGCGCCGAGGGTATTCCCCCTAGAAAAATTAACTGAACCAGTTCGATCTATATCCTGCTCATAAAGAGAAACATATCCATCGGGGGCGCCTAGGATACTAGAACTAAAGGCTCCACTAACGTTATATTTGTTATTATAATAGGCAGAACCGCTGTAAAAGAAAAATGATACTCGTGGATTAGTCTTTACAAGATTAATGATTTTGTCTGTATCTTTAAACTTAAAAATATAAGCCATTTCATTTTTCTAATAATCTAGTCTAACGCGCAAAATAAACTCATCAGTAGGATTTTTTTCCAGTGGTTCCGAAACCTTTGCTGCTGCTAACAACTCGTTATCGGCAGAATATAGCCCAACCGAAGTAACATATGAACGTGGTAATTGTTGAGCATTGTTCTTAACAACAATTTGACTGGCGCTCAGATATGTCGGATTACTAGAATAATTGAATTCATTATTATTAGCGCGACAGAAGTAAATTGTTGAATTTATCTCCACTGTATTATTAAATGAGATATTATATAACCTATTTCTAAACGCATCGCAGGAACCAGATATTGACCCGCTAACAAGTAGATCATTTGCTGTATCAAAACTTGTGGCGCCAGCTCCGTTGGCGCCAAAGGGGCCTATATATCCGGACGCATCGCCGTCAAAAATACTAGCGGTCAGAACACAAATGCCTGCTTGATAATAGATAAGACCTACGCCATCATTGCCCGCGGTGCCTGGACCAACAGAAGAGGTGTACAAAATTCCATATTCTCCGGCAGGAGAGTTTACCTTATACTGGTTGATAGCACCATAATCAGAAATTTGTAAGACGTCAGTAGGGGCGTCGGCAGTACTGCCAGTTAATACTTCGATTGTAAAAGATTGTTTCTTAATTTCATCTTTAGTTAATAAGCGCGCGAAGTTGACAATAAAGACTTCATCTAGCTTATCGCCACCCGTTAAGTCGCCGTCCCTGTCAAATCTTTTGACCGACCCTGTTTCATCAAACCCAACGAGAATTTGAGACATTTCATTATACATGTTTATTTTCTTTGCTACGGCGGTGGCGCCGGCCGCTCCAGAGAGTGGCGATAAAGATGCAAAACCTGCTGTCAAATCAAAAATATGATTTGCAGAAGAGCTTAAATATGGGTAATCAAAAACAGATTCGAACATATCATGTGCATACACCTTAATGTTGCCATCGCTATATGTTCCAGAAACAATGGCACCTGTTAGTGGAATTGCTTCATGTAACATGTCCCTTACGGTTGTTATGTCATTAGAAGTAAACGTTTTATATATGCTTGCCATTTTTTATACCTTATATCTTTTTAATATATCTAATCGGTATATCAATTCTATAACCCGTTGTCTGTCCATTAATAGACAAAGTAGTATCAATATACTTATAAGCAGCCGACGAAAGATTGCCGATTGCTTCAGTTCCTGTGTTACCAAGAACAGTAAACAAGTAATTACTTGTTCTTAAGGACGTAGAGGCGCCTACCCTGAAGGATACCCTGGTTCCCACCGGGCCGGCGAGCATTGTTAGTCCGCTTGATGCATCTACCACGGTTGGAAGGGAAGTAACATAATTACTATCCGTGCTAAGTGTCATGATATATGATGCTATATTATCGTCATCAACAAAACTCAAAGTAGCCATACCAACCTTGTTACCGCGCGGAGAAGCTATTTTTCCTAATCTATTATCCATCTCTAGTAAATATTGGGTTTCAGTTAAATCCGAGTCTAAAGGTGTGTCTTGTGCGATCGCGGTCGTGTCGAGACCTTGATCGGTAATGATAAGGTGGCCGCTCCGGCCGGGCTGAAATCCATTTAATACACCGTCAGGAAGTACCTTATCTGTTCCAATAATTGTATCTACCGTTGATTTATCAACTGCTATTACATACTTGGCCGACTCTCCGGTACCAAAGCGCGCGCTGTCACCATTATCAAAAAGCTTGATTATTGGTAAATATAAAAAATCGTTTCTCGTTAGAGAAAGAAGTTTATATTTCATACTAGATGCATTGTTAGCAAACGCTTCCAATATAGGTGTTTGCAAAATTGTCAGATCATAGTAGGCTTGGCCGCCAGCGGCAGTAATATCGTACAAACCATAATCGATTTCATCGTCTCCTAAAGCAAACTTCACAATTCTAAAAGTACCATCACCCTTTGCCAGGCGCAACCTTCCCGTATCTGTTAAGACGGCGTCTAGAATGATATCGCCCGAGTTGTCTAAAAAAGCCATAATATTATATCCTTGTTCATTGTAAATAGTTTCGCTATATTTTAATTTCCTTGTAAATTAGGATTACGTATCGCCTCGATGTTAAAATTAAGATTTAAGTCCAATTTTCTTCCCGTATCCTTACTAATAATTCTTACTTTAACGTTAGTTCCGGGAGTGCCGGAGCCGCCGGCGTCGAAGACCGAACCACTAGCAAGTCCTATCGATAACTCATTCGTTATATTTGGCGGCTCGAATAAGCTTCCAGCCGTTTCGGTGTTTGACGGATCACCGAGATGAATACGCTTCTCGTCTAAAGATGCATCTATTTGTAAATATCTCCTAAAAGATTTTTCACTACTTCTAATATTAGGTAAAGGCATATCATAAGGTTCTATAATTGGGTATATCATACCGTTATTATCTACCATCTGTACTCTTAAAATTGAACTTGGATTTGAGACCTGGCCGGCTAGATCGGTCGTTCGGAAACAATAATAATAGTCTCTATTTGGTTCTATCCTATCTATAAAAGCAGCATTTCGCACATTTTGGCCGGCAGCAGTGATTGTATCTAGGGTTTGAATTTTATGTCCAGCAAAATCTGTATAGAGACTAGGCCTTGTTGTGGTTCTAAAAATTTCAAATTTTATAACACTATCGTCTGACCCAAAAAGTATGGGCTTCGGCACAGGTCTCCCTTGTGCTATTCTTGCATCAGCAAAAGCTGTTATATCTCCTGGTTCTATGGGTATCGGTTGATATGCTACTTTATGAGAATTTTCATTTAGTAATATTTTTATTTTATTTGAAGATCCCTTCATTGGATAGAGACTAGCATCTGGAAATTGTGGCGGCAGATCAGCAACTTGCATGATATTCGACATTCCAAGAGGAATTTCAATAATTTTTGCTGATTTAAAGTTGTCCACCTCAACCCGGGCCTCGCCGGCATTATCTAGATTCCATGGTATAGTAGGCTCGAGCCCATAAGGACCTGTTCTAAGCCGTAATGTTACATTTAGCGCCGGGACCTGGGTCTGGGGCGCGTCGCCGGCTGGCCCGGGCGGATCGTATTCAAGATTAAAATATCTTTCGTAATGTGTATATCCCGTCCCCGCGGTCTCGACGAAGGGATAAGAGCTTCCATAAATATTGTCTGGATGGAATTGGGGGGCGTTGATGTGAGCAAAATTACTCACTATACTTTGTTGTCCCTTGGAGCCGCGGCCGGTTCCTCGAATGCTATCAACTTGTCCTATAAACATATATGCATTCGGCCGTTGGCTCTTCAAGCCCGAGGGCGGAAAGGTGAGAACACTTCGAACCCTGAACTTACTGCGATATCTGCCGATGGATGGGTAGTGGGGCGCGTATGCTTGGAACCAGTCGTCCACCGCAGTGTTAATCTTACTCTCTAAGTCCAGGGCCATCGGCTTAAGATTAACGTAAAGAAAGTCTCCAGCAGTCTGGACGGCGGCGGCCGGGGCGATGGGCTTCGATGTGGTGATCTCTTCGATCTCTTCGCCCGTAGACCCAATAACACTAATATCTAGATACATGGGATAGTCCAAATCAAATCCCAGATCATCCAAAGTTTCCCCTACGCCGATTTCGTACTGGGCCATCCCGCCCCACCAATTCGGATCTACAACTTCCCAGCCCGAGTAGCCCGGGGTCATCGACTGTAGCGGTCCGATTTGGGGCGCTACGAAGTTCACGATCGGGGAGGTTTGGGCACCGATGACATCGATGCCGGGCAGGGCCTTGAATTTTGAGCCGGGGGTCGAGTGCGGCCAAGTGGCGGCCGTTGCTAGAATGTCAGAACCATTAACTGATTCCCGGGATGATTGATCAGAATCAAGATCAAGCATGCGTGCCAAAGGATTTGGATAAGAACTTGCGATTGGCGGGAAAACCTCTGGGTTTGTATACTTGTATTCATTGCCTACCACCAAATCATAAGAATAAATTTTATATAGATATTTCTTTCCACGTAAGACTTGTGTGTCGACATAATCTATCTCACTCAGGCCTTCAATAGTATTAGAGAAATATATACTTTGGAGCGGTTTTTCAGAAACTACTAAATCTGACCCCACACTATGTTTATCTACTTTAAACACCAAGGTTTCTCGATAGGCCTCGGTGCCCGTCACCATCTCATAATAATTTCTCATTTTGCTACTTAGCCAGTCGGACATCTGAATCTGGGTCTCAAAAAATTCTTCATTTGTTGAAAATCCAAATTCCCAACGCGGCGATCTTCCCGGGCCAACCGACGTGAAGTATTCTGGATTCAATAAACTGCCAGTTTGGCCGCTCTCATGGTCGCTGCCCAGGCTCGAGATCGATGTGCCAACTATTATTCCCATTCCATCGGCGAGACGTGACATATATGTCTGCCCCACGAACCCACTATAGTTACCATAAGAACCATAATAATCATCTTCCCTAACTTGTTCCGGGTAATCATGGAGTCCAGGCCGAAGATAATATCTAAAAAAATTGGCAAATAAGTTAGAAAAATCAATGGCCCTTAGAGAATAAGGTTCTAAGGCATTGGGCGAATTAGCTGACCAGGAGCCCTGCTCAGCGATGCCGCTAAATCCCGAGTATACAGGGGGTACGTCTGGTTCTGTGCGCACTGCCGCAAAATTAATATTTTCATATAGGTAGCCCGGGTCGGTAGGGGCGTTGTCTAGCGGGATGCGGTCGTCCGAATATCTATCTTCAAAATTAAAGATATTAGCTTTCATAATTTCATATAAAAAGAAATTTGACATACTGTCATCACATGCAACGCCAAAATTTGCCAAGTTAAAATTTTCAATCAACGTTGTCGACGGCGAATAGGTCGGAAACTGCACTCTTATATTATATGGAAATAAGGATTCCCGTGCTAAATTCATCTCGGTAACCATCGACGTCGGGGCTTGGAGCATCTTCTTCGGTATACCAATATGACGATTAATCTTATCTAGTTCTGCGAGCTCATTCGAAGGAGAAAAGTCTTTTCTAGTCATCCTACTCAATAACGAGTTGGGCTCCTGATTGGTGGCCGCTACTTGAAGCGGCGTGAAAGAGTTGATGTAGGCCGGCTCTAATATATTTATCGCTGGATTTTGCAATGAAGGAGAAACAGTAGCGCCCACACTTCGACTTAAAATTAGTTGTGTTTCCGAGACCGCGGAGTCGTCGCGGCGGCCGATGGCCGGAGGGCCACTCAAGAACAATTGTGGCCACATAGGGTCGCCGACGCTATTATGCATTATAGAATTTACAAGATAAAAATTTGGAATATAGGTTTCTCGCATAGTTGGATCATATGCGGCTGTATCAAAAAAGACACTAGAATAATTATAATCTGACGAGGCCATATTGGCAGTGTCTAGGTTTTGAAGAAGAGGCCGAGAAAACGCAAAATCCTGAAATATTTTGTTCTGCATGCCACTCCCGAAGAGTCCAGGAGTCCCAACCCACTGATTTTGGGCCTGCTCGGATGAGACCCATGCTCCCCCCATAACATAGGCTTGCCAATTAGTCCAATAAGGCTCATTAAAGAGATCCTCAAACATGTTCGTGAGGTTCTTGCTCTGCGACTCTACGGCCCACTCGTCGGCGTCACCGACAATCTCTAGGGTTTCATGTTCGTATCCAACACCGTGAGGCCTCATGAAATTGAACCAAGACCACGTCTCCGGCGCATAGAGAATTGGGCCCCCGATGGTTCCTTGATTATGGACGAGAGCGGAGTGGAAATCCGATCCCAAAAGAAATTTAATGCCTAGGCCTAGAAGGTCCGCGGAGGACGAGGCCGGCTCGATTCCAGCGAATGCCCAATCCATCATCCAGTCCACGGCAAGTGGGACGGCGTCGACCATGAGGTTGTTATCGTCATACCCTATTTGATCCTCATAAGGAGCTATTTGATTGGCTCTGAAGTCTTGAGAATTTACTATATTAAACGCAACATTGTGGGACGTGGATGCTTGCTCGTACAGGAGGGGCGATTCGGACATCAGGTATCCAAAGTCTCCATATGAGTCGGGCGAGCTTCCGGCAAGAAAACCGTAGTATCTTGCCATGTTTCGTCTAAAATAATCTTCGCGGTGGGAACTGTAGGTGCCGCCGGCGCGGCGCGCGATCATAGGGTGGCCGCGGTCAGAATCTACTGAAAGTTGCCATTCTGTGTCCCTGACTTCGAGCGCGTCACCGACGCCACCGGGTTGGTTAACTAAAAAGAGAGTCTTTTGTGACACCACGTTCGGCGGGGGAGGAGAACCAACCATCTCTTAATATCCCCCGCCGCCCGAGGAGCGGCCAGACATTCCCCGGGCCGTGGAGGAAGCGCTTCCTCGTTGGCCGCGGTTGGCGAGTGCCTTGGCAAGCGCGCGTTTTGCGCGGTCAGAAGAGGCCCTCAACGTACGATGCGGTGTCTTCGTATGAATTCGGCCGACCATGGCAACATATTTTTTCACGCTCGACTTATAATAAAGGTGGTAATATCCAATATATCGTTGACCATTAGGTAACAAGAAGTCGCCTCCATTAGTATATAAATTTTGAGTTTGAACTTGACTTCGCGCGGAATTCTTTTTATTCTTAGTGGTAGTATTGTTAGGTTGAATATTTTTATCCATCGACACTGAGTATTTTAGATTGCCCATATCCATATTAGATATTTTATTTAGCTCGGCAAAACTACTTCCCGCGAGCAACCCAAAAACCGATGATCCGAGACTTTTTCGTGTCGGCCGGGTCTTCGAGGCGCTCAAAAAGAACATTTTATCATAAAACGGAGATTTAATCCCTGAATATTCAGCAAATTCAGAATAAGACCTTACCATTCGACATAAAACATCTTTTCCAGCCTGTGCAAAACTACTAAAAAGACCATTTGTTAAATTAATCCATATTGGCTCTCCCATCATAACAGAATCATTTATTTTTCTAAAGCCGGCCAAATATTGTATCTTTCTAATATTACCATATTTTAAAGCACTCGATGCTATCTGATTTGCCGATACTGGGGCCGTTAGGAAGGTGCCATAACTATGTTCTTGGGATAATATTTGGCTTTCTTGCGCGTGGCCCAGTAGTAGCTCATTTAACATTTTATTGGAAGTATTTGGTTTTTGTTTTTTATTTTCAAGTGATCGAAGATTAAAGGTTTCTATATTTTGGTCTTTAGATGTAAAGACTTTTTTATCTGTTATATTTTTAATTTTCATCGCGACCACCTCGTCGTTATCTGTGAAGTAATCTGTCTGCACGAGATAGGATAAAAGGTCATTATTCAGCTTCTCAACCATACGATAATACTTAAGCTGTGTTTTATTATCTGTAGCCGACATAATAAAGTTTTTAAGGGAGATGCTCCCTGTGTTATTGATAACAAAAGGAGATTGCTCAGACATTTTTTCGGCCGCATCAAGATAATTCTCGTCGGAGCGGGGTGCCCTCGTGGAATCAGTAATATTAAAAATATTCTTTTCTTCTAGATTGCTATCAATTTCAATAGTGCAACTTTCTTTTTCTATTACTTTTAAGTTATTTTTAAGTATAGATAAAGTATCTGTTGAGGCTTCAACCGAAGGGTTATCGGTTATATCAAATTGTGAAAAATCAATTGGTGAATTTTTATATTTATTTGATGCGAGTATACTGCTTGCCACAACAGAATCGATTTTTTTTTGGTTTGGGTCTTTTGAATTAATTTTTCTTTCACTTCCCCCCACAATAAAAGAGTTCGGTGTTAGAGATATGATGCTCTGCGGGGTGTTAGAAAGACTCGTGAACTTTATCTGCTCTAAAGAAATCAATTTCTCTAATTCAGGATAAGTCAAGCGCCTGAAGTCCCAAAACGCTGCGCGGGGGCCTATGGCCGACAGATAGTCAAACCCATTATTGGTCAAATCGTCCGCATCTACAAGTTCGTCGAAATAATATTTGATTTTAATCACTCTAGACCCGGAACCAAGCTTAGAGGACCGCATTTGTACAACCGCAGCATCGGCAGGGCTGGCCACATTATTTATATTACCATAAAATTCAACCTCTTTTATCAAGTCTAATATTAATTGTATTAACTTCAATGTTCCTTCGGGCCCGTTGCTTAGTGGGTCAGACAAAGAATAAATTTTAGTCGCTAAGGAACCAGGAGTAGATTCCAGTGAGTGAGCCATGTTCTTATAAAAAACCGCCATGGCACTAACGTATGTTTTTATGGCGTCAGTAAGAATCTTTTTTTTACCTTTTGCTATATATCGATCAATATAAGGGGCCGATAATTCGGCCGCATAAGCATCATAATTATCTCTTAAGAGCATCTCTTTATATAACCTCTGAAGTTTCGTGACTACATCTCTTAATCCGATGTTCGGCTGATTTAACAAATTGTTTATTTTTTGGTAGGTATTGTCTAGAAAAACGAATTCTACCCCGTAGGAGTAGAGTCCAAAAGTTAAATCTCGAATCCCTTCATCGGTACTAGTGACAGATAGAATATCATTCGTTTGAAATAAATCTATGACAGATGCAGCCTTCAGGCCCGGGCCAGAGATTACGACTTCGCGGCCATCAAAATCTTTAACAGCACCCACACCAGTTAGTCGACTACTTGGGTTATTAGCAACGACTCTTTTTCTTAATATTTTCGTAGACAGAAGGTCAAATGAATTTAATAGATCGGACTCATTTTTTATCAATCGTGAAAAAATACCATTATTTCTAAAAAAATCTAATTGGTTAAAAGAAAAAGATAGTGGTAATGTAAGAGCCTTAGTTTTTGCAAAATAAAGTGGAGAAAAATAATTTCTCGTTTTAGTTTTAAGATTATTAACAATAGCTTGTCTTGAATTAATCGATTTATTTAGATTATATAAATCAGAAAAAGTATTTGTTGTGAGTTGTAATAAATTTTTATCTAATTCGCTTTTATAGACCACCTTAGTATTTGGAACTTTCTGTCCATAAAGACGAGAGGTGGGGCGCCCACTTCCCGGAACTTGCTTATGCCATCTGCCTATCTTATCTTGATAAGCCGGCCCAACCCAACAATTTTGTCGAGATTTATCTTCATATAATAAAATATTATTCTCCGGTACCCCGCCATCTTCCAGTACAGTCAATCTGTTTATCCCAGATATTGAATATATTGATCTTTTCTTTTTTTGTCGAGACGACAATACCCCAACGAATAGTGTAAGGTCTCGAAGCGCTTCTTCATCAATTGTCAATACTTTTTTAAAACCCTTCTTCATGTTCCTACGAAAACTTTTAGATTTCTTACGACCGAACTCGTAGTCTTGCGACTCGAAGGCGTTGGAATCATTATCCGTAAGTCCGCAAATGCTATAAGCTACTTGATCGCTAGTTTGCGTCTTGGTTAAATATGATAACATTAACGTATTATTTCGTATAATGCTCTCTGTTAAAGATTTGTTATGAGAAGCAAATAAAAATAGACTTTTATTTAAAAATGTAATATCTTTATTATTATGGATAAACTCCATATTTACTTCAATAAGATGAGAATTTGGCCTCTTAGTCAATATAACTTTATTAATATTTGTAGCGCTTGTTGAGCTTAGCGAAAGTTTCATTAGTCGCAAATATCCTCTTGTGGGGCGTATATATCTCTTACCAAGAACTCTCTAGTACTTATTACGGTCGTTACAGCTGGATCAAGGGCCAGTTTCTTTAAGACCGATGCCCGGTCGTTAGTAACCAGAGGACTGGTAATTTCATCATCCAGCCTAATTGTTAGATACCTCTCCATATCTTCATCTTGTATCTCTATCGGATTATTATTAAAATATAATTGCTGAGGCTCTCCATTGGGCCCGTCGAACTCGGGTCCAGATATATAAACTTGAATATCAAAATTTTCTTTTTTAAAGTCCACATTTTCTTCTAGTAAATCTATAAGTATCCGACCATTCCGAATAGAAAAAAATGTGCCATCGTCAAATATTCGAGATGCCATATCACTAAATTCCTGAGGCATGATCTCCCCGTCAACATTTTGAGACCGGTATGCGCCTCCGGGTAACGGAAAACTAATCCCGCTATAGTCGACTGTTGTGGAACTTTGAACGAGTGCCTCCTGGTTTTTTATGCTGATGGTGTTTACGTATACTTTATAATTTAAATCAACATTAATTTGCGGAATGCTTTGAGTTAAGTCGCTTGTCTCGTAATAACTTTGGCTTGAAGAAATCTCTCCACGTAGCATAGAAAGGCCCCACGCTGGTAGGTTTTTCGAAGATTGAGCCGATCTACCCAAAGGTGTCGATAAAAACTCAAATCTATCTCCATATTGTTGTAAAGCTTCTTGATTATATATTTTTTCATTAGTAGTGTCTTGTATCACATATGTATTGGCATCCAAAGTTGAAAGATCAATGGAGTCTCTGATAATAGTATTCTGAGTGTTCACAGAGGATTCAACGCCCGTGTATACCGAAGGTTGCTTTATTCGAGGAGTCTCCTGTTGAATTCTTCCTTCTATATTATTTTGAACTTCGGAGGAGATACCAGCCCATTCCGAGTCATATAAAATATCATCGTCAAAAAAAGCATAAAATTCAGGATTAAAGCGCCCTAGGGACATTAGGTGTTTACCAAAAGGAGTTATAATCACGTCCATAACTTCTTGTTTGTCATCAAAAAATTGCATTATTCATCTTCCGTATTCAAAGTTATTCCGTTCGGCGTATTAATATTAACATCTCCCACAATCTCCACTCTGCTATCAGGGGGTAATTCGGAAGAATATTCTATTCCTTCATCAATTTTAATTAGTTCTACAAGTGAGAAATAATCATAGGGCCAGTTATACGTATATTTGGCGTCTCCAATATTGCTTGGTATCAATTCTAAATTATCCTGCCAACCTTTCTTTGCCAGACGAGTATAACCTTTTTCAGCTCTCTTTTTCACCTTAAAAACCATCCACCGAAGGTCAGATCTTAACTTTCTATTTGTCGTATTAATCATCTGATCTCTGAGTAACTTGTGTTCTACAGTAGAAATCTGTTCCTCGAACGCCTGACAGATAGATGGGGGCAAGTTCTGCCACATGTCGGCTATATCCTGTTGATTTATGTTAACGCCAAACTCAAAAACATACATTGCTATCTTATCCATTTGGGGATTTATAACAAAATCAAGTCTAGGTGGGAAAATATATTTCTTAAGATAACTTTGGATAGATTTGATTGAATTTTTTGATTTTAAATCTAACTTATAAAACTTTCTTCTTCCATCTTTTCCAACAAAGAACGGAACTGCCACAACTGCCTCTTCTAGCCGGTTTGCTCTTTTAACCCTTCCAATCCTAAATGGTTGTCCGGCTGGCATACCTACCAGAGAAGCTAGCGACCCGTAGCTTCTTGGATTAGGTTCTTCGATAATTGCAAAAACTCCCTCGTCAGATCCTGTAGGTATTCTTCCGTAGGTGTGCCACAACCCGGATCCCGATAATAGATCAGCCGAAGTTAGCGCGCTCGATGCCACTACTGTAGTTGGGGGAGTCGCCGACGCCGTAGTGCCAGCAAAATTGAGTATTGGAGTCTCAAACTTAGGCTGGACTATCCATTGTTTTGTTGTGAATTCGGTCCCCTCCATAATATTAGTAACAGACTCAGTCAAATTAAAGCTATCGTTAACCTCCATTCGTATCGATGACGAGTATGGCGAGGGGGCGCCCGACTCTGCGTACCGCAGTGGTACCCACTCATCTCTGCCATATTCAAGAGTTGTGTTGGCAAATATCTCGTCTAAAGTGGGGCGTCCGGTAAACTCAGGAATAAAGGTATAAGTAACTGACCCAGAACCGTCATAATATGCCGGAGTAAGGTGTGAGTAGCTCGCGGAATATGTCGATGAAGTAACACAGCTTGCCAACGGAGGACCGAAAGCAGACATCCGCGTATACATGTTAAACTTATCATAATCCGGTTTTTCATTGACACGATCATAAGGCCGATATACTTTAAGGGTCATTTTGTAGAGAGCGCCCTCTTGCGCAGTCCCGAAACCGTCTTCGGTCTCAGAACTTATGGTTGTCACGCGATCATTAAAAAAGTTAGCTGTCTCGCACAAGAAATTATCGATCGCCAAACCGTATAGAACCTTTCCTTCGCCACTCCAGTTTATATAATGATCCTTACCGTCGCCGGCTGACATCATTTCTATGCTAGCGCTCCCCAATCCATTATCATAAATTGTGCCGTCTGCACCAGATAGAAAGTGTTTCGTCCCATAGCCTGGTGGGTTATAGAGCGCCTCAAATGGTATTTTTTGAGGGAAATATCCTTTATCTGCAGAAGCTGACCCGTTCATATCCGAGGACGAGAAGTGAAGGATTCCTTCAAAATTGAGAGCCCCTTCTGGAAGATCTGTAACCGAGGCCGTGTAGCCCGAAAAAACATCATTAACACTATTTTGTTGAGTTGCTTGGCTCGCTGTATTAGAAAGTACAAAGTGTCCCACTGCCATTCCGGACTTAATTGTATTATACATTATACCTTGCGAGTAGAATGGCTCCAAGAATGCCCTATAATCCACAGAGGAAGACGCGGTTTCTATAAAATCATAATAAGAATCATAAAATAATGATGCCAGCTCGATGGTTCTTTCGGCGGGATAGAACCCCTTGTACGGCAAAAATTTTAATAGCGCGCTACATCTTAAAGCTAACTTGTCTTTTGACATTTTTGAGCCATCGGCAAGAGCTGCTCCCTCATAGACATTGTCCACCACCTCAAACATTTTTAGGAAATCCGAATTTGAATATTCTCTATAAAATCCTGTTTCTGAGGAGTTTTGGTATGCGGTGCCCGTGAGTTCAAGAAGATCATCTATATTTGTTAGAGTTGTAAACTCTTCTACTTGCAGGTATTCAGCCAGATGATTAGAAATCCTAAATTCAGGAACCAACGAGTAGTCTTTGCCGGCTAGCCTCAGATTCTTTGAGTACTCCTCATAAGTCTGGTATGGAGTCTTGCAAACACTGCGGCTCACCGCGTCCCACGGCTGATCGCCCCCAAACACCGGATATAGATTACCTAAAGCAGTTGTTGCGTCTGTACCACTTCCAAAGCCGATGGTAGTAATCTGGGCGCCGGGGGTGGTGTAGAAGGTCGTATTTCCAGCCGTGCCGGTGGCACTCTGAGTCAGCCTAACCGTAGCGTGGCCTGCCGTATAGTTGGCAACGCCTCCCGAAAGAACAGCAAAGTTAGATCCTGTAATAGCATTATATAAATTTCGCGCACTATCACCACTACCGGTGCCTCTTTCAACATATATATTGGGATCTCCAGAACCATCATATGAACTAGAAAAGACAAATCTCCAAATGATACCAGAAGATCCAGTAACCGAGACCCCTTTGTCTATATCGGGAACATCAGTGATCGTTATTGAACCAATGGCCTTATCGCCCGCAACAACAACAGCCGAGCCAGTGTACCCTAGTGGAACCCTTGCGGCATATGAGGCGGCAGGCTGGGAGACAGCGCCTTTACCAGGGTCAAGTTGAAAATATCGAGAATAATTGTTTTGTAGTTCTCCCGCACCATCTGTAAAATGAACTGACGATGTTGTCGTATAGTTATCATGTGCATCAAGATGCCAAATGCTCGCATCAAGAGTAATATTTTGTGAATTAGGAAAGGTTGAAGCGCGATTGGCTCGGTAGTCATCCCATACATCGGTTATAGAAAAATTTATTCTACTTCTTGTTCTGTTTAAGAAAGCATTATAGGCTGCTGGATAGACTGTTTGTCGGTAGACGGCGGATATATTCGATATACTATCCCTAATATGTTGATCCTTGTTGCTGGCACTTAAAATCATAGAATTTATACGATTAAAATACAAATTAGCCGAGTTATAGTCTCTTTGTTTGCCAATTCCTAAAATATTGTTGATCTCGTAATTTGCAAATTGTACTAATTTGTTTCCAAATGTATTAGTTAAAGCAACGCTTAGATCTTCAATATTAAACCGATGAACCATAGGAATTTCACTGGCGTACACTTGAGGCTCTATGAACTGAGAAATGCTGTTTCCTTTGCGCGCGCCGAGATCAATATCTCGTCGAGTTTTTACTCTAACCGAAAGAATATTGTTTTTACGATGATTTCTGGAGATCGGATGATCTGCGTATCTTATTTGTTTCCACGACGGCGCCTGATAGGGTCCGTTTCTTTGGAGCATCAAAGAGTTGAAGATATCTGCTTTCGACATCTGTCCCACAGCCGTATTTCGATAAGCGAGGGGGCCTTGGGAAAGCGGGTAGCCCAATGTATTAACAGACGCTGTAAGTGGATCATAAAGATAAATGTTGAGATTATCGAAGTTAACGGCGGCGACGACGTCGTCGGCTGTGACGGTCTCGGCGTACGACATACTTAACAACGGAAGCGCGGGAAGGAAATAGCCCCCACTCAGTTTACTATAGCCGTATATTATCTCCCCCGGGGCTATAGACGAAGTAATCCACTGATACTGCTGTTCTGATCTTGGAATCAAATGATGAATATACCAGTTATCATACACGGAGGCAGTCACATAAGCTGGGTTTTTTTCTATCCTTCTCTTCCGATTTCGATTTGATTTATAATAAGAAGGAATTGTAACATACGTATTTGCCGGGACTGACCCATATGCAGCATCCGAACCAAATGGTCCGCAATGAAGACTTAGGCGTTGACGCAGTCCGCGAGCCTTATCGATCTGATCCCGTACCACTATGGATCCAGTAGTACTAGGATCAACAGAGGCAGACCCCGAAAGACCACAACTTAACACTCCAAGATTTCGATAGGGAAGAACATTATAAACTGATTTTTCCTCGTGCGCAGGATCTAGATAGCCTTTGGAGGAAGCCTCATAAGAGCCGGGAGCATTAAACCTGTTTACCACAACAGTCTGATTGGCATTTGGGCCCGCTCTATTGGGGAGTTCAAAATTTAAATTGCCACTTACGTTTGCTGTTGAGGCTTCTGTCAGAGGAAAGCGACCTCTTGTGGCGGTGGTTTCGGGATTTAATGCAAAGCTAAAAGATTGCTTTCGGAAATATAGGTCATTAATGGTGCGGCCAAAAGTTTGTACAATTTGATAATTTCGTTGATAATTTCCAATCTTGCCATGAGCGATAGTGCCTGATAATCTAACTCCAGCGGACGCTGTTGTCATTAAAATATTTTTAATATTTACTGGTCTCTTGACTCCTTCATCTCGTAATCGGTGCGCAACAGGTATATTTGGAAGGAAGCCGGCTGGGGCCGCACCAAATGGGGAGTCGGCAAAAGGATAGTTTGGTGGGACCACCCCCAGCGCGCCAGAATAAGACGAAGTTACGGTGAGACCAAGCTCAATCCTAAATCCTTCCGCGCGCGTCTCCCTATTATCGTTACCATCATTTAGCTTAGTGTGCCTATATTGACGTCCACCAACAAATCCCTCGGTGAAGGGCCCTTGCAGGGGCCGAGTGTCATTACCGAATACAATATCTTCGTGTAAATTCGTCAACAAAACACTACTAGTGTAGAAAGCAACAACAGAAGAGTTATAACCCTCTGATACCGAGGAGCTATATAAACTAAATGGTGCCAATAGGTTACCATCCTGTTTAGAGCCGCCGTGTAGATCCACATTTATTTGTGGATCTATGCCGAATCCTAATCTCTTCTTTTTTCCGGGCGTCAGATCGTCGGCGATATCTTGTAGCTCTTGAACATCAGTATTAAAGCTGAGCATGATATTCGTCGGTATGTTGGTAGATGGTACCACGGGCCCATATGGAGCAGTCGCATTAAAAACAAAGTTGTTTTTTTTATTTTTATGTGCTGTGATCCCTGCTCTAATATCCTTTTGTTGCACCCAATCAAATCGATATATGTTTCTCTCTTTACGATCGCGCCCCTCTTTTGTGGAGTGATTAAAATAGAGTTGTTTATCGTTGTTTACCCCAACATGGGCTGATGCTAACGAGCCAGAATTCCGCTGAGCCATGTTCTTCCACCAATTTGCGTTCGTATTTTCTAAATCGTTAATTGGGTGATGCGTATATTGCCATCCAGGACTCAAAGGAAGAGGTGATCGAATCGTTCCCTCGGTGTCGGCAGAAAACAATTCAATAGTTGGCATTCGGTGCTTATATTTACTTCTTTCTAGAACGTGACTCTCAACCATATTGCGAATATTTTCTGAGAAGGCCGCGCCGGCGGGAATTAATTGATTGATTATTTTTCCTAGTGAGGAGTCAAACCATTTATAAAACTCAACATATTTGTCCAGATCTGGAGTGTTCCCTACTCTTTCAAAAAACTTCTCTCTGAGAATTCTTAAATCTCTGTATTCGTTTCTATATTTATTAACCGGGGACCCAACTATATTATTAAAATCATTTATAACTGCAAACATGTGAATCATATCTTCAGAAATTGTTCTGTACATACTTTTTTCAATTGCAAAAAAATAGTTAATTGGTCGCGACTCTCTAGTAAATTCGATATCATCCTGAACGTTTAACACTGAGATCATATCTTTAGAATTTAGTATTTCAAAGTCCTGTACTTCAGCTGTAAGAACATAATCTGTATTAATCACCCCAGCCGAACTAGCTGGGAAACCATAACCATATCCTGTATGCTGAGCGCCTAGAAGGTTTCCTAAGAACCCATATCTACTAGATTGAATCTGTGTTGACCCCGAAGAGAAATCGGCTACAACAAATTCTCCCGATGCATCAGAAGAGCTTACAGTTTCAAAGTCCCAATTTAATGCTAAAGTATCTGATTCGATAAACTCTAAATTAAGTGACTGGTTGCCCTGAAAAAGATATGGGTTTCTGGCAGGATTCAGGGGGCCATAATCTTGAATGTCCATTCCATGAGCTTCCAGCAAACTTGGAGTGACATCGTCGAGCCAGTATCTACAGAACCCCACGCGGACGTCCGACTGATTTAATACGGATCCCGTAAAATCTTGGCGGTGGGCGCCGACGTAAACTCTTTTCGACCCAGTTACGAAACCATAGCCGGATTGGGCTGCATCTACCGAACTTGTTACGATAAATGAATTTAAAATTTCTCCCGCATCGACCTGGGCGCCCTTAAATTCAACGGTATAGCTTGATTCCAAAGTTCCCGTAATATAGTTTACGAGGGGGTATTGTGTTGGTTTAACTGTAACGGCAAATACCCAATTTGTATTTGTATAAACATCGTCATAATAAGAAGAAGTTAAGGCAGATATAACTCCTCCGGCGCTGCTAGATAAAACAAACTTAACGTCTTTTGAATGAAGTTGGTCTCTTACAGCGTAAACCTGAAAATTAGTGGTGTCCAAATTATTCCAAACGTGCTCTTGCGGACGATGGCCATAAACTGTGTGCTGGCCAAAGAGAGACGATGTCAAATAGTCAAATCTATAGTTCTCGTGAGCTTTTTCGAAGACCTCAGGCTTGTGGGGAAAAAATATGTAAGCCTCTAAGGTATTGGCATAACCCCCTGTTAATTCGGTGAATCCCGACAGATAAGATACGGTATTTGAGTCGGCACTAGATGTCAGGAATACTGTTGAATCGAATCTTGTATTTTGAGAAAAGTCAGCATACTTTTTGTTTGTAGAATAGAGTTCTCTATTATTTCTTACTGTGTATGTGGAGTTATTACCATAGACATTTAATTTATAAATTTTTTCGTCTACACCGAAACACCTTAACAGGTTTCTAAAGGACTGTCTTGTCCCTTTTGTTTTATATATGTTTATAAGATTGTTATAAATATTTTGATATATATTGTTTTTAATATTGGTCAGACTGTCTCTGAACGAGCGCTCATTGCTTCTGTCGCCTAGTTTTTCCAAGATGTCAGCATCAACAAAAAGTTCGGGTACGAGCAGCCCTTTATTAGCTAGTAGGTGTTCTGGCAATGTATTTGGTTTAAGCTGATAAGAACTACTTATATAAGCAGCATCGTGAATGCTTCCGAAATTTTCTATCTGAAGATATAATGTATCAAAATAGCTGGACAGTATCTGCACAAGCTTCTTTAATTCGTTTCCCTCTTCGGCGTCCCTTTCTTGCATCCAAGACGGAAAATAAGAGAGCATCTGCGATGGATTTTCATAGTCATGAGCAGAACCCGATAGCTTAAGAATATTTAACTTTGATACCACCTCTGGGTGGGCAGCATACATGATTGGATCTAAAAATTCAGACAGGGCAGCGCTTGATGAAACAATAGCCGAACCAGTATTTCGTGCGCCGGAGGCGTACCCGGTCCACGAACCGTTTGAAACACGTCCAGAATAGTCCAAAACCACGGCATCTGTGGTAGGATCACCAGTAATTCCCTCATTAAATTTATAATAAACACCCAAATCTGTATTGGCCAAATCTGTATTGGTGCCTCCCCCAACTTGGGTAAACCAATATCGGCCGATATCTTGCGAACTTCTTTGAGTTTTCCAATATCTAAACTCGTCAAGCGATGCCGATAACTTGCCCGACCCTGTCATGTTGAGGTGGTGATAGGGGGTTCCAGCCGGCGAAGTTATGAGAGAGCCAACATGTGCTTCGATAGAGCCTTGTATTTTATCTATGCCGGTGCTTCCTAGGTTCTCTTCGAGTTGAAGAGTACCATCAAAATAAGATTTTGCTGTTACTCCCGCAGATGCCGAAAGGAAACTGAAGGCGTAATGATGCCAGTTTCCGTCTAGTATGGTTGCAATCGCCGTATTACCGATAGACTCCCATTGAACACCAGATGTGCCCGACATTAATGTTATGAGCCACCCAGACGTCGGGCCGCTGGCGCCACTAAGCTCAAGTCTAAGGCGCCCATAACTATTTGAGCTCGTAAGTTCGTTGTTCCATATATCCAGAACAACTTCTTTTTCGGTGTCAGTACTTTCAAAGGCACTCTTTTTAAGCCAAAATTCTACCGTTACACCCTCGGTGGGATCCACCTCTAAATTAGATTCTCTATTATTAGTAGGTTTCCAAATATTGGCAGATTGGTTCTGAATTCCTCCTCCCAGGCCCGGGCCGCCCTTTAAACTGATATATTCTATATCTGATGTTTGTGGTCTTCCGTAGCCGGCGACGTAGGCAGCGGACGTACCCCATCCGCCATATGAAAAATTTATATATCCTGTGGTTCTGGGGTATTCTTTTTCGAAAACGTAAAGATCGATATAGGAGCCCGTATTTTGCCATGCCAACTTTTCATATAGTGATCCATCGTATGGATAAGAAGATTGTACATAGGTAAATGAATCTTCATAGTATTGCTCTGCCGACCCATATTTTGCAAAGTTTTTTGGATTGGAAAAATCGATCGAAGGCACAAACCTCTTCTCGTTGATGATATCGGCACCATGGTAGTTAGAAGACTCAACTATGTCTCCTATTTCGGCTGCCGTTTTATCATCGACTATCTTTGTTATGCCGATTTTATCGAATAGTCCTTGAATGCTCATATCTTAGCTAATCTTCAACTCTAAATTTAAATGTTTGAGGCTGTTCTTGCCAATCTCCTATACTATCATTATAATAAGCTAATGTGATTTGGTACATATAACGAGGCTCTAAAAGAGACATCTTCAAGTCAAAGTAGTTTCCATCTTTATCATATGATAAATAGGTACTCCGATCCGAGCCTGTCCCGTACGGGATTGCTACATAGCCGTCTGTACTTCGACGAATACTGTAGGAAGCACTGGTGATAATATCGGTGGGGTTATTTGCCGTGGCCACCGTATAAATGGTTGGGCTCCAATCCTTGCTTCTTACAAAAAATCTAAATCTTGAAGTATCTTGTGTAGAATATTCTTTCTGAAGATTGGTGCAAGAAGTAACTCTATCAAATGTCGGTGCTGAATCGTAAGTGGGAAACAATTCTGGATAGACTGATCCCGTAAAAAAGTGAACACTCCCGCTGTGCCAGACATCGTGTATCGCCTCTAGCGGAGTTGTGGCGGCTGTGAGAGCCATGGAGCCAGAATACAGGCCTCGGCTCACATAACTTGCTGTTACGTTTGTATCGCCGTCAGCGCCGGTGCCTCCCCCCGCGGACAGCTTGATCGCCGAGCCAGTCGGAGAACCGTTGGAACTAGAGTAAAACGACACTAGCAAGTCATTTGTTCCGACTGCGGGAATATTTACCAAACGTCCTCGTATATAATTGTATAAATATAGTTTGTTTAAGTTGTCGACGGCGGGGGCCACTGAGCTAGAGTAATAAAAGTTTTCTCTATCGTCCTGGACTCGGGAATCCCAGCGCGCCTCCAGGAATGGCCTTTTGAAAAAATATTGAGTAGATCGAGCGAAAAATCTTTTAGTATAATATGAATCCGTGCTGCCGGATGGGTTGTTAATAATATTTCCGTCATCGGCTCCGGTTGAGCTAGAATAATATGCTTCTTGGGTGGCGGTTAAGTGCACCCCCAAGCCGTAGTTACTAAAAGTTCCATCTATCCACTGCTCTACAATATGGGAAATGTCGACCTCTAGGTCTTCATATCCTTCGGGAAAAGTGGCCGAGGCTGTCTGGTTCGAAGCGCTTAAATAATCGCCCCCCACAGAAGTCCACGGTGTTGTTCCGCTTGAAGTAAGCCAGTTAGAAACACCTAAATCTTGATATTCAGCCATGTCGAGACCAGAGCCTTCGGTCCACGACTGAGAAACTGGTAAAATCGCCAAGGTAAAATCTTGAGGCAATGTAAATGGGGTTTCGGCATTTGCCATTTTAAGATGAAAGGAGACACTTCCCGACGCCGGTATGGTTCCTGCTAATCTATCCGTCGAAATTTGATCTATTGGAAATTGTATTAAAATTCGCGTGAGTTCTTCTGATCGCCTACTGGCGCCGTCGGCGTCATCAGTAGTGAGAGTCTGTCCATAAATTGAAAATACTTCTAGTGCATCTGCATAGCCCATATTAGAGCCTGTTCCGCGGATAGAGAGGCCCGCTTTAAAAGCATTTGTAATGGTATTATCGGCGCTAGCGGTATATCTATAGATAGCCATTAAGTGACGCTCCCTTGAATATCAGACTCGGGGAATTTCAGTTCAAAAATCGTATCTACTTCTCCATTTAGATAGCGGCCTTCCATAGATAGGTTTGTTCTAAAATCAAAATCAGTCTCTGAGTAATTACCTCCTTGTTTGTGTAAAATTTGTACGTCGAGGACGTCCATAATCCCCTCAACTCTGTGTAATTCTTTGTAGATATCTGCAATATGTATGGGCTGAGCAATATCGTATGCGCGATTTTCAAAAAAGTTCCTTAGCCTTTGTACTGCCAAATTTATAATATTAAATCTGTTCACCTCATAATCCGCTACAATTGAAAAATTAATACCAAAATTTACTATTCTAGCATCACGTATATCTATAGTATCGTTTATCATCTTATATTGTGAAAGCCATGTTCTAATATTGTTTTTTATTGTTGCATTAGTCGTGGTTAGCATTCCTGCTTGATTTTTTGAAATAATAAACATGTTTAAATTTCTTTTAAAAGAATCAAAATCTCTCTGAAAGGAGCACCTAAAAACATTTCCGAAACTAGGAGGCATTGCATAAGTTATGGCAATATAGTCCTGTACTGTTACTGCCCTATTTTGTGTTGCATAGTACGAAAACAATCTTTGTTTAAGCTCTGTGATATTAGGAATACTAACATCTCCTACAATTGGATTTTCATTCGTAACCTCTAAAGATTCTCTAACTAGATTTACTGTTCCGGCAGCCAAAGACTGGATATTATCGAACTTAAACCTTGGAAACGCCACCGATGTAAGAGTCTTGCTTGCGGCATTGACACTCAGTGAATCATTTAGCCTATAAACTATTGTCAAGCTAGTATTTGCCGGACCCACCCCGAATTTATCTGTTTCTGTTAAATTTGTGGGATCGAATTCCTGCTGAGTAATGTAATCCCGTCCGTGTAATTTAAGTATTATTTTGCTCGGATCTGCTACCGACTCGTTAGTTAATTCGCTCTCCGAACCATATCCAAACTGCAAATATGCAGAATTTCTATCTCTTTCGAGAGTAAACCTTCTTGTTACAGGAACTGCTTTTAAAATCGCCGGGGTCGTACTCTTATCGGCATTATTATTTTTTACGGACTTAAATACTATCTCTTGTGCTAAGTGATCAACTTCATAGTAGCGGCGACCTTCTGTATCATATACTCTTAATATTTGTGTGGGGGTGCTATGATTAAGTTTTATTTTGCGAAACTTTGCAAACCCTCCGACATCCACCGTTTGTCTCTCGGTTCTTCCAGATATCACTTTTCCCGCCGCCTTAACGGCAAACCACGTTGGGGCGCCCGTAACAGTGTTGACTTTCGAAACAATAACTTGGTTATTGGGATTTCTAAAGTTGACATCTTCTACTAAAGTAAAGTTTTGGCCCGAAGTCGAACTAATGAGGGTTCCTTCTCGTAGAACGGGCATGTAGGCTTCGTCGGGAGCTGCCAAAGTCGAGGCAGGTACCGATATGAAGAATTCGACCTCCCCGACCGAAGAAAAAGATTCAGCATATTTGTAACCTAGCTGTTTGGATAATTTAACTACATTATCATATTCACTCGCCGTGGTTAAAAACGTTTCGTTTAATTGATAGTCTAAATAGAAGGATAGAACATCCCCCACGTAAGAAACCGTATCAAGCATCAAAGAACCAAAGCCGGCGGAGTTAAAGTCTTTATAAGAATCAGGATAATATCGCTTCACATACGCCAATAAGTTATTTCTAATAGAGGCAAAATCACGTCCAGCGTAATTTATCATTTTTAGTTGTTTTTTGCTGTTATTTGCTCTATCTTCGGCCATAGTTTATTTTCCTAAAGTGGTGCAGCAGTAGATCCTGGTGTGGCTTCAACTAATACTGTCTCGATCGATGTACTTTCAGAGGGGATTGAAAATCTAATTGAAATATCTAATATTTGGCCACCAGAGGATCTTCTTGAGAGTTCGCTTTGATTAAATGAAATCGAAGATAAAGCTATAAATGGCATATATTTTCTTTTTTGTGCATTAATATTGCTAACAATATTCGTTTGTAGATCGCTAGTATTTTGTTCAAATAGATATTGTCGCAGACCTACACCAAATTTAATATCCATTATTCTTTCGCCCGGGATCGTTAGTAACAAATTAATAAAATTTTGTTTTGCCACCTCCCTTAATTTTGTGTTTAGCGAATATGCTCCGACATAGTCGTCAAACTGAAGGGGAAATTTTGGTGAATATCCAATCATCTTTATATCCTCGTCTTCTATAAATAGTAAGAAAAATTATCTTTTATTCACAGTCTTCAGCAATTCCTAGTTCTCCTTGGCCAAGCAGCTCTGATAGCCTAAGTAATAGGTAAATAATTCCAAATGGTGTTAACGGCGGAAGAAATATTGTATAGGGCAGGCTACCTTCTAGATCAATTCCCTTTTTATCCACTCGGGGTTTCATTAGATCTGGGAAATCTTCTGGCCAGTTACTATCTATGAAGCTGCGTATTTCTTCGAGAACCTCTTCAAGAGTAGGTATGGGAATATCCGGAATTGATGGAATGCTGATATCGCCCTGTACGACCCCCAGCTCCTCATCGCATGCGGACGGCCGTGCTGCCGCAAAACCGCCCCCAGCGCCCTCGAAGCCGAGGGCCAATTGTTCTGCAGATTGAGCAGCATCCAAGACCTGATCAAGTACATCAAAAATAGACTTGGATACTTTTTTGATATTTGAAGCAACTATAACATGAGGTTCAACCATCTCGACAACCCCTTTAAGGATATACTTGGGCGTTTCTACAAGCATCTTATTGGCAAAAGATTTTCCCATATCTCCGAACGGAGCAAGGGTCCGGTCTATACCATCAAGCAGTGTGTTCTGAAGTGCATTCATGTCACAATTACTTGTGGCAGTTGTGTCACTACCGGCCATGGCCGCCTGTATCGCCAACAATAATGATTGTTTAGAGTCATTAAAGATATCAATTGGGCCGCGAGTAGCGCGCTTGATCCCGGGCACAGCTTCGTGCTGAACTTCTTCTGAGAATAAAGAGTAATAGGTTTTTATCTCCCCCGTAATATACAAATATTGTAATATTTTACCAATGTCCACCATATTATTTGGTCCAAAAATATCATGAGAGACTGTGGCCAAACCTTTTGCAATGGCTAGTTTGTCATCGCTATATATTCTATCAATATATCTCGTATATCCATTACCGGCCCCGCCGCCATCGCTAAGGCTTGCTTCTACTGCTACCGGATCAAATAGCCGATCTCGTACATCAAGATACGTATTCCTATCTGTGGCTATATGTGCAAAGGCGCCTCCGTCAGGGCTCGGGGATAGATAAAAAGATTTATATCCATCCACATTTATCTGAGGGCCTTTGAGAAGAGTTGTTAGCGCGCTTGTCTGCCAAAAAGCCATTGGCTGTAATGGGGTCAAGTAGGCAAGCCGAGAACCCATTTGTATGGAGGGGAATGCTTCTTTTAAATACTGAGCTACAATCGATAAATCTTGTTGCATCGTGGGCTCGACTGGCTCGACGAGGTCCTCAGCGGCCGCGGCGAAGTCCTCGCCGATCACCGGTACAAACCCGGGTGAGGACGGCTCGAGGGGGTTCGTATTTAGTAATCCAATTGCCTCCATAAGATCAGATTCGGTTTCATATACATCGAAAAGTTCGGACATAAGATTATAATTCTCTTCATCAATCTCTTCGGTCTGCTGACCGTTGATCATCTCAGAAGATCCCCTATAGAAATCTATGGAGCTATAATTTCCGCCCGTGCCACCCTGGTCGACCATCGGCGGCAGTCCAGCGCCGACATGGTCTTCGGCCCCCTTTTTTTCAATACAAATAAAGGTGCCCACGGGCCGTGTTCTGCAGTGGGACGGGGTCCCGTCGCTCCCGCCGATGTGATTGAGATGGATTCTAAAGTTTTTAGATTCTGCAATTACGACGTCGCCGCTGGCGGTGCCCTCAGGGTCCTGGAGCCATGGCCCGTAGTCGGCGGTACTAAAGATATATCCTCCAAGATTTGCGCCATTAAATAATTTCCAATTAAGTAGATAATTTCCAGGAGCATTGAAAGCATTCCAACCCGGTGCACAGGTGTTGTTTCCCTGGGTGGTCTTGTACGCATGGTTGGGAGGATCAACAATCCATGGCCAATCCTCTGGCATCGCCAAGACGCGCATGCCGTCGTAGCCCACGCCCGGGACCCAGGTCCCCTGATATACAACACCATTTAGATTATCGGGACCCAAGAGATTCTCATCCTCATATTCTTGATTCATGTAAGGAGGCTCTGTTAGTCCTTGCGATGTTATATAGATCCCTTGAGGATCATCATATGCCACGAAGCTGATGTTATTGGGGCTATATAAACTAATTCCAGGATCGTACTCAGAAGGTTGGGGGTCAGATTCGGCCATGGCCACCTCCGCGAGTCGGTCTCCCCCGACGGCAAATTTTAAGGATTCCACCTGTTTTGTCCAAGCCCTGATTAAATCATAATCTGACATCGACATGTTACCTTGGCTTTGCCATTCTGGATCTCCAGTCTCGATATACGCCATAATAGGCTCTTTACTTGTAGTATCTGTGTAGCCAGCTAAATAAAATGGTATTGGCAAAGTGAAAGGGAGGTTGCCCGGGCCAGTCGCTAGCCAGGGGCCCACCATGGAAAAAAGATCTTTAAATGCGTCAAAACTTAATAAATATGTGTCTGTGTCTGCTGGTGCCTCGGGTGTCGACGTTTGTTCTGGTATTGGTGTGTGGTCCTCAAAAAAATTCAACGCTCCTTGGATCCCACGAAGATATACCTCCATAAGAGTAGGCTCGGCGTCGTGCGACTCCCATGTTTCTTCCATAGACGCGGCGGACTGCTCGAGTCTAGATGGTGAGTATTCAACTCGAAAATGCCTCTCAGCTACTAGGCTTCCGTATTTTAGATATGCATCTATTTCTTTACTGACACTTTCGCGACCGGAGCCGGGTGGCTGATCTACGAAGTAGGCCTCAAGGTCGGACAAATACCGCCCTAGGAGGTCTGGATCCCCGAAGATATAATTAAAGACTATATAGAAAAGGCGCTGTACGCGCTCAGTGCCGCCGGGGTCCCACCATCCGGACTCAAGCACGGGCGCCCAGAGATATCTATAAGGAACGCCCCACATATCCGGAGTACCATCGTTGTTGCTGTCACCCGGATAAAATTCACTCGCGTAGAGGACTCCGGAGTCGGGGGTACCCACGACCCTCATCACCGAAGGATCTACGGTGTTAGTAATATGTTGAAAATCTGTCAACTCTGTGTGAACCATCCCATTTAAAATAAATGTTTCTACAGGGGTATCTCCTCCCACCTTGAAAAAATCTTTTATCTTTTCTGTGGTACCAATTAATCTTTTCTCGAAAAAATATCTTACTGCTATCTGTTGCAGAAGTCCGTCGTCAATGTTGATATCTTCAATATTGACTAGGACGTCCTTTTGTTCCTCAGTGAACGGTTTGCCCGAAAGCGGATAAGCAAAGTTGTCGGGGTCTCGTTTTATAATACTCTTCACAGCAATTGCCGCCGCTTGAGAAACTATTTCTGGGAATACGGGCTGAATAACTGAGCCTCCTCCCCATTCCACTATTCTATGGAGCATCTGTGACTGCAGTTCGTTCACCACGGACCAACCGGAAGCTCTGCCGGACCAGATAGTCCAGTCGAGATCGGATTGGGGTTCTTGATCTCCTCCTGTGATATACTCGATGCCAAATTTATCAACGATGAAAATATTTTTTAACAGCATATCAACTATTAAAACTTGCATGTATGCTGATACAAGCGCCAAAATGCCAGCATCTCGAACGGGACCAAGCTCATAGTTTCCATCAAGACAAGAGTTGTTGACAAACTCTTCTAAAGCTTCTTGTTTAATTTTATTGATATCTAACAGATCGCTATTACTTAAAGATCCGTCGGCACATACTTTTGGAAATAAATTCAAACTCCTCATCTTGCTTGTCTCAAATAAATCGCTATTACTAATGCGATAAGCACACAAATTAATCAGAGAAAAATATATAAATGGATAGAATTTCTTAACAAAGAGAGTCTCTGCGCCGGAGAGTCCGTTACCGGTGAGCTTCTGTACCGCATAATTGAGAATTTGTTTTGCAAACTCCCGTGCTTCAAGCCTTCGAGAAACAATGAAGGTTTCACCCTCGCTCGAAGGCAATCCCGTCATGGCGCCCAAGGAAATGTCTAAATCCCGTTGGACCCATGTAGACTGAGCCGGGAAAAGACTAGGCTCGTAAATATTGACCTCATCTGGAGGACCTCCGCCGACGACGTAAGTTATCAAACGACCCACCGTCGATAGTCCCTCGGTCTCGCCCGGAGCATAGAGCGATGTTGATGGCTCATATGGTATATTTGTCATAAAAGCGTAATATCTGGCGGCTTCTGCGGGGCCCAGGTTAAGAGGATTGCCATTATCATCTAAAAGCTTACTTGTTAAAAATTCGGACTCAATATTCTGATAAAAGTTCTTTGTTTTTGGCGCGACAAGATACGTCTGACTCGCTAAAATCCTACTAATACTTGCCTGGATATCCTCTGCCGAGCTCCCACCTAGAGTATTAAGTGTCGCTCCAATCGCCCGCATGTCAGCAATTCCCTCTTGTATTGCGTCTGGAATCATATTTTTAAGAAAACTATTGGCTCGGACGCTGGGGTCAAGGGGCGCCCCGGGCGCTTCTGGGGGGCGCAGCCATTCTAGAAGTTTCTCGGCGCGCTCAAGTTCTGCTGTCGAGGCCGCACTAAGAGGTTGTGCTTGAATTACGGTGGATTTAAAGTTGCCCAAATCATTAACAAATATTTGCTGGGTAGGAGCTAAAATTGAATCAATAAGTTGTGTAACAGCCTGATTATATGTTGCTATGTCAGAGAGAGCGGGCAATATTGGGCCCCCACAAGATGTGTCAATGGCATCTTTTATTCCATCTAAAAGCTCTATAAGGTCTTGAAATGGTTGTGTATCCTCAATAGTACATGGATCAACCGACGTAGGAAGATCGGGAACCAGCGCATTATAAACGTTAACACAATATGAGGGATCTATTAAATTCCCAATGCACAAAAAGAACTGCTCCAAAGCCTCACTGTCAGGGAAGGGATCGCGCATCATGGTCCATTCACTATCTATTAAGTTATTAATTACCTGAAAGACTTCTCCCCGAGCAATACCATTGAATAGATCACATTGTTCGCGGGCTGTAATTAGAGGTGACAGAGCAGCTAAAAACTGTTCTAGAGCATCACCAGACCATTGAGTTGGGAGACCAGTCTCGGCTGAGAACGCGGAGGGAGCAAGTATACCAGCAGTGGCGCCGGTGGGGGGAGTAAAACCAAAGTCTGCATAACAATCATATAAAGCATTGGGATCCCGAACCAACTCTAGAGGCTCCCAGTTAGAATCGGAATCGTTAGTGGCCGCGTCAGTAAGGCAGAGTTCTCGTATGATATCTGCAATGGCGCCCAAAGCAGCCATCATGGCATCTATAGCTGCCTTCTTTAGTGCCTCACGAATCGACAGCAGGAACTCCTTATTGATACTAATAACTGGCCATTTTGGTATCGGAAGTTCTGGAAACTTTAAAGCTATCGGGGGAGGGGTCGGATCAAATGGATCAAGCCCTGGTATAAAGTCCGGTACGGCGCCATTAAACCCTTGTTTAAATAATAAACATTCAAGGGCGGCCTCTATCAATGTCATAATATTATATTTGGTAAGTACTTCTCCTACTTTATTTACTTCATCAGTTATTTCCTGTATCTTTTCTACAATGTCGTTTAGTCTTTTTTGTAGGGGCTCTTGTATTTTTGTATATTCTCTTTGTGCCTCGTCAAACGCCTTCTTCATAACTTGAAGGGGAGGCTTCTTAAGCACCATTTCCGCGTGGGCGGCCTCGAAGGACGCCGCCAGGGGTCCGAACGGCCCCGCATTGGCTTGGGCCGAGGCCTCACTGGTGGTGGTGGAACTTCGCGGGCGTCCATAGTGATTTATGGTTATATCCGATTCAGATAAAAAGTTATAAATAAACTGTGTCCAATTTAATTGACTGCGCTTACCTACTAATATATTATTAAAATTACCCACTAACTCATTAACATACTTGTTTGAGCCCTGTTTGAGAGTAGAGAAATAATATTTTATTCCTTTAGGAAGAGGCCATTGTTTAAGATTATGATCAACGAGATATGCACGATTAATCTGATAACTTTCGCCAATTGGAATATTTATAGATCGGTATTTTGATAATTCATAATTGTTAAAAGAAACAAAATTTTCAAGATTATTAAAAAATAATTTTACTTTATCTAATAAATCTAGAAAATTAATATTGGGCGAGATTGATCCATCAAAAAATTTTAACTGTTGCTGATAGACTTTAAATGCGGTTCCAATATGAGTTAAAAATGGCTTTATATTTGCAACATCAATTAAGATTTCTCCTTCATCGAGATTTACTTTTAGATCTAGAAGATCCTCCACAGTGGCTTTTGGAGTCACATATCTCACTATAGGATTCGAAAGGGCCCGAGTAGGAAAATGTATACCTGCACCTTCGAGTGCTCTGTTCTCACTCGAAATCACTTCAACTTTTTTGCCATAATAGTCTGCTATTAGGGATGCAGCCGAGTTTATAAGCGCCTCTGAGGTGTATTCGCGGTCGTCGAGGCCTCTTTCGAGAACAGGGGAATACACATTAATATACACCCCATCCTCTATTTCATATGGTTTACCTATCTTGCGAGAGTGCCATCTTCTTAAGTCTTCTAGCGCCATAATATTTTTAGCTTACTTTTACCAATCCACTTAAAATATATTTTTGAGCTACCGGATTAAAGTAATTCAAGCCTGTGTTTTCTTTATTGATAATATTGAAAATAAGCCCCGTCTCAACATCCGCAACTCGTTGAAACGCTTGCTTGTATCCCTCGAATAGTAGACTAAAGGAGGGGGCTGTTGATATCGCCCAAAATGGAGAATTATGGTCGTGGTTCATTATTTTGTCATTAAAGTTTCCTTGTAATCTAACAAACTGCTCTATTGTTCCTCTTAAATCATCAATATCAGTATTCATTTCTTTTAAGAGATCTAATAAATTTTGTCCTTTCGGAATTGGCTGAAGATCCTCTCCGCCGCCGGCAATTAGATCAATTCCTGGATTTTCGAGGTTTTTCTTGCCCTGGGAATCTCTGCTGGTTGGGTGGGCTGCGATTTTGATACCTCCCTCTCCTTTTGCTTGAATATTAACATCGTCTGCCATAATCCCCACGGCCGAACCAATTCTTTTCCCCATCGATCCTTCCGGCAACTTCATGGCGCCATCAATATCGGTGAGTTCTGCTACGTACACCCTGGCCGCATCAATTGGAAAGTTGGGATTATACAGTACAGGGTTGCCTTTATCATCAGTTTCTCTAGCGTATGGGCCCATGTGGCCGGCGCAGATATCAATTGCCGAGGATGGGATTCCTTGTCCTCCGAAACCACTTCCAAGGCCGCCGGTTCGATCAACGCCGAGCGTAACAGATGCATTAGAGGGGCCCTTGAGAACTTTTTCTCCGGCGGCAATATTTCTTTTTGGTTTCGGACCCAATGGTGGTGAACACCCGAGCCCCGATTGGCCAACAAAGCTAGAAACTCCAGAATTTTCAAAAAGGTCTCTATTTCGAAGTGATAGTCTTTTAGGATCGACCAAGGGCTTTTCTGTTTGTGGCACAAAATATTTTGATGTTGTCATGGGAGTGTCTCCAGATATTCCTCCGCCGTCATGATCGATGTGTCGAGGACGTCCGGACGTTCCCAAGGTGTAGGTGTTATCTCCGGTGTTCCGGGAGCGGTTGCGAGCCCATAACCACGACCATGAACCCCCACCGGATAGGTCTGGGCGACGCCTTGATCTAGGCCGCCGAGTGGATATCGGTTCGGCTGAACCCCTGCCTTCTCGGCGCTGAGGACATGGGCACTCAAGGTGATTCCAAGGGCCGGGAGGATGTGCCCGCCATCAACATGAATTGGGTCCCAGGACCTCTGGCCGAAGCTGGTACCTCGCGGCCCTGAGCGCTTGCCGAAATAGCCTCCCCATCTAAGATTGAGAGAAGCCGCCACTTGTGGAATCCCCAGCGTATCAAACCACGTAGAAGGGTGTTCACAGGTCCGACAAATTTTCTTTGCTTTTGTGGTGTTACCCTCCTCGTCCACCTTCTCCGGTGTCCATGGATTGAAGTCGATTGCCCAACCGGTATTATGCCAGCTTAAGCCTCTCGCGGGCTCTCCGCCCGGCTTCCGACTCCCGGGTTTTTCCATGATCCATGCCTTCCTCGCGGCGCCGCCTAGGCGCGTGGCTTCTTCGAGGGGCATCCCGTCCGTGACGCGGTCTTTGATCCACTGATCACGGTAGGCATCTGCGGCCCCGGTTCTCTTGACCCACTGCGCGCGCAGGGCCTTCTGGTATGCAACGGTTCGAAAGGCGCTATTCAAGGTGAGCTTCACCCCATTGTAGTCCCAACATCTGCAAATAAATATTTTTGCATATGGTAAGAAATCCGGGTGCATTTCTTCAAGCCACCGCGCATGCTGGTCTTTGTTGGGGATATCATTTCTCAAATCATAACAGCTAGCCGCGTCAAATATATCCCTTGGGGTGGTGGTGACAAACCCATCGGGAAGAAAGCCTGCCTCCGACGCGCAAACTCGGGCGCCAGTGAACACATTCGTCATGCAGTCTTCTGGGCGTCCGCCGGTGGCGCCGAGGTGGGTCAGAGTGCCAGCAGAAACGCTACCACCCCAGTCTTTGTCTGTTGGCAAATCGGCGAGCAACTCTGGGAACAGATATGGCTCGACTGGAAGCTGCTCGATTACAATTCCACTTCGAAAGGATCTTGGGTCAAAAGTTCCCCTTATAAAAGAGCCGGGCACAAGAGGCATAGATTCAGGACTGTATAAGAAAATGGGATAATTATCAATTATTGCTATGTCGTCCCAGGTCCCATCATAACTTTCTGGTATTGGTAAGTGTGCAAGGATGCCCGGGGCTCCTATGGGCATAATTCTTGCACCGGCGATCGTCGCTGTAGTACCGAGACCCAATGTCCTTTGCGCAAGATCGTGTAGTTTATACAGCTCTGTGGACGGGCCGGTGTCATCCGGTATGCCGACTTGACGTTGGCTACTTATTTCAGGATCGTCTGTTCTCAGTACCACTCCCTGAATGGTCTGTTGGCCGCGGGTGACTGAGCCAGCAAAGTTCTGGATGGCTGCACGACCAATAATATCGAAACTATCTTCAAATCTGGTATCGATATAATCTTCAAAAGCTTCGGTGCCAGGGCCGGCTTGATAATCGGCATACAATAACGCTAATGTTTCTAGCGGATTTACAATTTCATCAGCCACTTGATTCTTCCTCATTTAAAATATCAAACAATTGTTCTTTATCATCTTGAGTGAGCCCCAGACGTTGGGATTTTTGTTTTTGTAAGATGGAGACAAGCTTTACCATCTGTTCATTTGAGCGCTGCAGATTTTCGACGTATTTAGCAGCGATGGGGCCCATTTCTTTTCGGGCCGAGTCAGAAAGTCTCATATCAGTAATCGCGTCCATTAGCAAAGATTTAGCCATAGCGCGGTCTTCACGTATATTCGTGGTGGTTTCTTCTATGTAATCATCTAAATTTAGATTTCGCCCTTTTGCCATTTTTCTTTGAATACCCTATATCTTTTTCTTAATTTATTTAAATTATTAACAACTTGCTTTGTATTAAGACCTGTGATCTCCCGTAGATATAAGTAAATAGCTTTTTTATTAAAAATTTCTATTTCATCTGCAGAATCCAAAAGGATACGAACTGCCATTAAAACTCTTTTCTCGTTTTCTTTGAGCATAAAGGAATTCCATGTATCAATTTCCCTATTTAAAGAATTCCAAAATTCTATCTCTGTTCTCTTTTCTAAATAACCCGGCTCACGTGATACTAAGTCTTCTTGCAACTCATTAATCACATCTTCCATGAATACTTCTGTTCTATTCCGTTTCTGTGTTTTCTTCACCTTGTGAATAAACCAGTTTTTGGTTACAACTGAAAAATAAGAAAATGCTTTGGACCCTTTGTTGGGGTCATATTTATTTAAAATTGTGGTAAGCCAGACTTTGCAGTCGTCTTTTAAATACTCGATATTTGGCAAAGTTGTAAATCTGTAGGTATATATAATTTTATCAACCATTTGGTCAAAGGCTGGCTGAATATACTCTATATACAGTTTAGATCTTAGTTCTCGATCTTCAGTATTTGCATACTTGACTATGGCGTCCTCGTGGACTTGTGTAAAATAATGATTCTTATTCTTCTTGGATCTCTTGCGTGGCACTAAGTTCTTCCTCCAGTTCTTCGTCCAGTGTATATTCAAAAATACTCCTAAAAGACTCCATTTCTTCACTAACCTCTCTTACTTTAAAAATTAGCTCCGCTATTATTGGTTCGCCATTGTAACTATCCATACTGTATAATGAATTAGCAAAAACTTGAAAAGCTTTTGTCGTCAAATATAAATCTGAGATGTTTTCTGATATATATATAAATTTTCTTAGGAGTCTAATAATATACCAGATGAGTAATCCATTTAGAACGACTGACACTGCCAATAACAAATACATTGCCATTATCTATTTTCGTCCAGTTCTCTTTTTTGTTGCTTTAGTTCTGCGCGGGAATCTTTTATAAATTCTTCGGTAATCTGTCCTATCTTTTCTTTACTACTTTTTTTCTTTGTTGTTTTAAAATTAGTTAGTAGTTTAATTAAACTTCCATCATTATCACACTTCGGACATTTTATTGGTATTTCGGAGGACAGATGGTCAATTGTTGATTGACCATCACAAGTATTGCAGCGATATTGATATCGAGGCAATATTTATCTTCTTTTATTTTCGAGCGTTAGTAAGCGGCTATGGATATCTCCAAAGTGCTTTTCTAGGTCTCGGGCCTGTTCTCGGATGGCGGTTCGCACCGTATCTTCTACAAGTTCCTTAACTTCCCCCTCGGTTAACCAAGTGGGTGCCGTTTTCTTTTTATTAAGCATTATTAGTTCCTTTCTGTTCTTCGTTTACAGTTGTACCTTCAAAAGATACAACAGGTGGGTTGGTAACGACCAGCATTGACTGGCTTTGATCTTGAGGGTCGACCTGAAAATTCATCTCCTCTAAGACCGGAACAATATCACTTTGTTCCATTAATGATTTTTGAAGGGCCATCATTAGAGCCCCTACCGCTTGATGTGATAGTTTCATATTTTTATGTTCCTCTCATAAATTATTGATTTGATCCTCTATGGGACTTATATCTAGTTTGGACACCAGATCTTTAAGAGTGACAAGCGTTCGATCGCAAGACGTCTCTACCTTAAAAGGATTAATCTTTAGTTCTAAATTAAATCTTTTTGATATTAATTTTAGAAGTTGATACTTGCTAAGTGTATCTGAGTGTATGTGATATAATCCTTCTTTATATAATTCTTTTGTTATTATCTGATGACAAATTTTTGCGTACTCCTTGGTGGTAATTCCATTCCAATAATGATTGGTATACCCGTTGACCTCTTTTCCTCGCATGAGCTTGGCCCATTCGATGAGGCTGGCCTTTTTGTGTACTTCTTCTCCTATAATGCTCGTTCGCAGTAACATACAACTTTTTGGTTCGCCGAGCGACTTAGACTTTCCGTAAAGGTCCGAACAATCGTGGGAGTGATTCTCGTTATAGTTTCCTTCGGAGCCCGTGAAGACACAGTCAGTGGTAATATGTATTAGTTTTGTGTCAGTTTTTTGACAGTATTGTGATAACATATATGGAAAGAATGAATTAATAAATACACTATTTTCTTTGTTGTCTTCTATGAATGGTTTTATAATACCCGCACAATTAATAATATAATCAACCGCCGGGAGCTCATCTAAGTTTGATTTCAGTATATCAAAAAATAGTTTTTTTTGACCATATGATATATCTTTGTTTCTATATGTTAGATATGTTTCAATTTCGGGTTGCTGTAAAAAATGCTTTCCAACAGCGCTTCCCAGCATACCCGTGCTCCCCAGAACTAGCACCTTTACCATTTTATCTTTCCTAGTAAAATATCTTTTAGCATTATCCAGTCACAGACCTTTGCTTTTAATGTAGTCCAACCATAATCTTTTTTCCCCTCCCATGCTAACGGCTTGTTTTTTTCAAAAAACAAATGGCCAGACCACGCAAAGGGGTATACAACAAACGGAGCCAATATCAATAGAAGCCACTGAGAACTCAAAACACAAAATGTAACATACAAAATTGTAATCAATTGACCAATTACATGCAGCCTTCTGCACCACTTATTTTGATGTAAGGTTAAGTAGAACTCATAGTATTCCTGAAATGTTCTCATCTATATTCTTCCTCCCAAATATTCCATTTATCGTAGGGAAATCTAATATCATCCCCCATACTTTCTTTCAAAGAAGAGGTTGAGAAAAACATTATAATTGTTTCGTCTTCAAGATTCATAAATCCATTTGCATGGTTGGGGGGGATCCACAATATTTGAGGTTTTTCAGAGGTCAGGACGACTTTCTGCGGCAGTGCGTTAGCGTCGTCCAGCGAAACCACCCCAACCAATGCTGTGCCGCGGGGAACATAGACATATTTACCTTCATGAATATGTCCGTGCCACGCACGAATAAATCCCTGACGATGGTTTTCTACCTGATAAAATCTTTTGACTTTGGAAAAGTCAAAATCATTTACAAATCTCAGTTTTCCTCGATCGTCGGCGAAAACGCCACCAGTAATTACTTCCATGTCTATTTCTTATCACTTTCAATTAACTGCATATATTTTACATTAGAATACATTATATCTTCTGTATTTTTAATTCTTTGTTCAATAATTACATCTCGAATCTCTTTAATGCCGTGCTCCAAAGAATATTTAGGGCACCAGCCAGTTGCTGCGTATTTCGAACTGGATACTCGATAGTTCCTTAAGTCCTCAAAGGGCATCTCAACATAATTAACTTGAGTCTCCGGGATGACAGAGGCTATTTCATACGCCAAGTCACGAATCCTATAGTTTTCGTAGGATAAATTATAATATCCAGTAACTTCATTTTCTAAAGAATAAACAAAGGCTTCGGCTACATCCTTAACATGCAGAAGAGGGCGCCACTGATCCCCACCAAACACGGTAAGAGGTTTACCTTCGGCGGCGCGCATTGATAAGATGTTTGCAACCAAATCCAATCGGATTCGAGAATGCTCATCACTCAAGCCAAAAAGTGTCCCAAGTCTAAAAATAATATAGTTGTCGCTATGCTTGCGAATGTATTTTTCCGCTTGAAGTTTTGTTGCAGCATATAACGACAAAGGATTCGGGGCGGCCTCCTCATTAATTAAATTATTGTTGATACCATAAATTGAACACGTTGAAGGAAAAGCAATTTTCCCTCTGTAGTTTTCAACAAGCCACTTAACAGAATCAAAATTTATATGATTTGTCAAAGACGGATTGACAGCGCATGCACCATCTCCCACTATTCCGGCTAGCCAGACAACTACCTCGTAATTATTAATAATTTTCGATAACTTTTTGGTGTCTCTCACGTCTCCATAAATAAATTGAACTGATTTCAGATAACGAGATTCAAAAAGAAGATTATCATACACAGTTACATCATGAATGGGGCCTAGGCGATCTACCATGTGGCCCCCGACATATCCGGCGCCCCCAACCACTAAAATTTTCATATTTTATCTCCATATTTCTTGACTTCTGCATTAAAGCCAGCTGTGGGGTCTCCACTTATTACACGTGCGATGGTACTCGTCAGCTTTTCATCAATGCAGCGTTTTAAGCGCGCGCGCTCTTTGACAAGGCGCACATCTTCAACAGAAGCCCAAGATCGAAATTTTATGTCCTCGGGCCTGCGCATTACCTCATCCTTTAAAGTAAATAATTTAAAGTTAACAATTGATAGACGATCCACGAGTTCCCCAAAGCTTAATAAACCCTCAAAGGGATTATCTAAGCTATAGCTTCCATCATATGATTCTACGGCCGCTTTAATAATATTATCAACTAATTGTTCCATACTGCAACTTCATCCAATCGATTACTTCATCTACACTTTCTTCCAAACTAATAGCCGTTTCAAATCCTAAAATTTCCTTAGCTTTGCTTACATCCGGGCTGCGCAACTGGACATCATATAAGAATGGATTGCAATGCTCATAAGTTATTTGAGTGCCGTGAACCTTTTCCCAAACAAGTTCCGCTAACTCTTTTACCGAGGTGGGAAGGGCTGACGATATATTAAAATCTTCATTGATGGCTGCGTCAGACTCCAGAATCGTACGCAGTCCTCTGGCAATATCCCTACCGTTTGTATAATGACGAATTTGGCTCCCATCGCCCAAAATAGGCATTGAGTCATTTGGGCCTAGGCGTAACGCCTTATAAATTAAGTCTGGTAATACGTGGCTCATAAGCATTTTTATGTTTCCGGTCATCACAGTTTCTTCGCCGAGAGCTTCATCCTCTCCGATCCCCACGCAATTAAAGGGCCGCATAATTGTATAGGGCAACCCATATTGTTCATGGGCGCCGCGGCAGAAATACTCTGATGAAAGTTTTTGGAAGCCATATGTGCTAGACGGCGGCGGACATGTGGCGATTTCAGTCTCCGGAGTAGGATAGCAGGATGTGTTTTCAAAGACCATGCTGCTTGATAACACCACTATTCTCTTGAGGCGCTGTTCTTTATATAATTTGATAGCTAGATCGAATGTAGATGCTAAAATTCTTTCGTTGGCGGCCAACAAATCATATGCATACTTATGAAAATAACTAATCCCTCCGATCATCGCCGCGTTAGCAATGATATAATCGGCATCCACTAATGCAGGGTGTAATACACCTTCTTTGGCATTAATGTCGCAAACATCCATTTCTAATAAAACAAAGTTAGGATGATTGTCATGAGATCTGTCTACCGGTCCATATTTCGAAAAATTATCAATACCCACTACTTGGTAGCCTTTTTCTAATAACTCAGCACAAAAATAAGAACCAATAAACCCTTGACTTCCTGTTATTATTACCTTTTTCATCTATTTCTCCATCTTTTGAAAAACTTATCTAAAGAATCCGTAACTTTTCCTATATCTTCGTCGCTATTCACCTGGGATACCCCTAGCATAATAAACCTCTCAAGGATGGCATCCGAATTAGGGTGCTCTCCGTAGGAATCCCAAAGATGCTCGTTGTTTTTATAAGCGGGATGCTTCAACAAATTACCACCAAATAAAAGCCTACATTCAATTTTACTTCTTTGAAGATGATCAATTAGATGTTTTCTTTGAAAATTTACATTAGCGGGAAGCAAGAGGGGGAAGGAAAACGGTGAGATTTCATCGTCGATCTCCCACGTTCGGATTCCTAGGTCATTGTTCTTAAAGTATTTATAGAGTCGTTTATAGTGCTTTCGCCTTACTTCGTCAAACTCAGACATCTTATCCATCTGCTTTGTCAGAATAGCGCTTTGAATCTCTAAAGGCTTCAAATTATAGCCCATCCACTCATATTGATAGTTCACCATATAGTCGTTAGGAAGCTCGCAATTGGTAGTAAGCCTCGATGTTGGACAAAAAACATTGGGGTTAACCGATCTAATACAACAATTATGAGAAGCACAATACCGTCCCCAATTTCTAAATCCTCTCATTGTTAGGTGAAGCTGGTCATCATTGGTTACGATGCCACCGCCTTCGCCCATTGTAATGTGGTGTGCCACGTAAAAACTAAATGTGGCGCCTTTGCCATAGGATTGAATTGGGGCGCCTTTGTGCGTGGTACCATAAGCATCACAACAATCAAAGAAAACATGTACTCCTTTTGCGCGCGCAATATCCAATAGGGTATCAATATCTCCCTTAAACCCGAGTGTATGCGCGATGAAAACTCCTTTGATATCTTCTTTTTCGAGCACCTCTTCAAACAAGGTAGGCGATAAACTGAGTGTGTCCAAGTCGATATCAACGAAGACCGGACGTAGCCTATTTTGTATTATGGGGTTGATCGTTGTGGGAAATCCGCACGAGAGTGTTAAGATTTTATCATTATCTTTAAAGTATAGTTCCTTCGCCGCGGACATCATTACCAAATTAGCGGAGCTCCCAGAATTGGTAAGTAGACCAAAATTTCGGCTTGATATTTGTGCCAGCTTGGTTTCTGCCTCGTGAGTAAATTTGCCACCAGACCACCAATCATTAAAGATGGCGTCCATCATGTGTAGATACTCTTCTTTCCCAAGTTTGGGACCAGCATATCTTACTTTATCAATACCCTGTTCTTTTTCTTTTTCTTGGCACCAGCACTCAAAAAGTATTTTTATTTGATTCTCTAAATCTTGTTTATTCAATTTCTTTTCCTTCAAAAAATAAATTTAATTTGTCAATAATGACGTATTCCTGTTTAATCAATCTCTCACATTTTTCAGCGTGCGTTCGTTTAAGCTTATAATCTGTTCCAGGGGATCGAGCAATCGTGTCAGACTTCATCCAATTCCACCACACGCCACACAATTCGGATATAAGATCACTAAATCTATTATCCATCCGAAACCGAGTATGTTTTAATATTTTTGAATATAGAATTTTTTTCTTTACCATCTACAACGCGCTCTACTTTTTGATCCAAGAGAGATGAGATAATACTTCTATTCTCGTTGAGAGTCATCATTTTATTATTCAGAAGAACATATTCTTTGTCTGCTAAGTTCTCTTCATGCAGCCTGTCTCTGATTGAGAATATCTTAATATTTTCAATCACGAGCTTATCCACTAGGTCCCCTATACTATACATTTACGCATCTCCTTTAGGTATTGTATCATATCATCCTCCCAATTTATAAGGGGAATTACCTTTTTTATTTTATCGCACGACATTAAAAAGCGTCCATAATTGTGGAAGGCACGATCATGTCTTTTAATTTTATTTATTTTTAGCTTATGATTAAAATGTCTTTGTATAAATTTACCATATTCGTAATGAGAAGCTTTTCCTGCGTTTGCAAGATTATAAATACCCTCTAGATTGCCGTGCTCAATCTCGTACTCAACCGCTCTTAGTATCTGGTGTAAGCTGGTGGGATTAAATTCTACTTCATCTAAAGTAACTTCCTTCGAAAACAATAAATGTTCAGTTAATTTATTTTGCCTCTTTCCTTTCGAGGGTCCAAATATTTTACCAATACGAAAAACAAGTCCATTGTGGTTATTTAGTATCTCTTCACTCATAATTTTATGTTTACAATATGAATACTCTTGAGTTATTTTGCTTTCTTCTGTACAGCACCCAACATCATCATAAACATAATAGGAAGAAAAGTGTATGATTTTACTCTTAGGATATCGTTTAATAGTATCGGCAACAATTTTATAATTTGAAGCATAAGAAATATCGGGATTTTCTTCACAAAACTCTAAATTAGGTTTTCCAATACAGTTTATAACATAATTGTAATCTACCCCGGTGGGCGCACTATCGGCGTTAAGGCCTTCTTTTAAAAAGCTACCGAGATAGCCTCTATCTCCCAGAAGTAAAATATTCATATTTTTTATCTAAACTGGTTCTAATATAACAGAACAAGCCGGCGGCCAAGCATCGCTACCATATGGTTCGCGAACAAACATTTGAATGTCTTCAAACTTACAAAGATTTTCTATTTCATTTACTATTTCTATCTTCTTTGGATCCTTAATATCATTTGTCGCAATGAATATTTTAAATATTTTCTCCGATTGCAGAACGTTTTTTAAATATTTTTCTTCTGGCCAAATATTTCCACTTGTAAAAAAATCGTGAATGAAAACTGGAATTTTTATCCTCTTCAACAACTTATGATAATATAGTTCTGTAAATTGTTTACTGTGATCACAGTCTATTAAAATAAGGTCAGCGTCAATACAATTTTTATATATTTCTTCAATATTACTTTCGTTTATAAACATCCTTATCAAATGATGATTTTTCACCGGTGGCGACGACGATCGAGGGACTCGTTCAAGCGTATCCTGACAGTAAGTAAAAACCTCTATATTATCTAGAGATTTTAAAAAAACAGTGCTTGTTCCACACCCTAGTTCAATTATTTTTTTAATCTTTTTTTGTTTTATGTACTGTCCCAGAATATATAAATCAAATTCACACATACCTTTACCATTCCTTGTGCATTTTTTAATTTTATCCAAATCAAAAGGTTCCTTCAGGATTTTTCTATAATTTTCTATCATTATATTTAATGGGACCCCCGTATCAAAACGGTGATGGTGGCGCCACGGTATGACCACGATCTGCTGGGTGCCGGAGCGGCGGTTATGAAGGTGCCGGAGTGCCATTTTATTTAACTTCCTTTTTCATATTTTTTTGTATACACCGGGTGGGGATCTAGCTCGTCCGTTGTTCTTTGAACTTGAGATATGTGGGTGGGGGGATGTGGGAAGTGGGAGGAGCCGCTTTCTATAGAAGGCCTCCATCCGGGCCAGTTGCTTCTCCATTTCTTCTGAAAGTATTCCTCATTATGAAAATTGTGCATCGGAAGCCTATCCTTAACTTCTCCTTGGCTTCTTTCCGTCATGACTTTTCCGTCGCTCTCGTCACCATGAACAAAAAATCCATTATTTCCCATATTAATAATTGGGATGCCCTTTTCTGATGCTCTAATCATAAGGTCGGGATCAAAATGAGGTCCTGCTACGAAATTTTCATCAAACCATCCCATTTTAGGAATGGCCGTTTTATCTAAGCAAAATACCGCATGGTTGTTCATTAAAACATATTGAGATCTTGTTAGTCCGGCTTTAATGGTATCAACCCACCCTTCTTTTAGAAAAATAACATCCGAACTCGCAAAAACCACGTATCGATTTTCTGTCAACATCATACACAAGTTCCACGCCTCAGCAAGTGAACTTCGGTAGGTAGATTCACAAATACGAATTCTTCGATCCTCAATCGTATTACAAAATTCTCTTAAAGTTCGGATAGTGTCTTCCTCGGAGGCGGCGTCAACCAAACAAAAATCTATAGACTTTGGACATGTCCGATCGGCAGTGCGGATCGACTCCATAAAAATATCTATTCTATTTCGAAATGACCATGCCAAAGTAAAACCGTTTTTCATCTTTTTATTTATCTCTGTAGATTAGCCAACTTGTGGTGTGATAAGATTCCATTGTTCCTGCATCTACCCACCTATCTTTAAGAATTACGTGGTCGCATTGATTGTTCGTGATAAAAACGTTATTTACACTAGAGATTTCAAGTTCTCCCCGTTCAGACGGTTTGATGTTTTTTACAACCTCGAATACCTTGTTGGAGTATAAATAAATCCCTACGCAAGCCAAACTTGTTTTAGGTCTTAGTGGTTTTTCTTCAACTTCTTTTAATTTTCCATTATGAAAGGTGCCCACCCCATATCTTTGAGGATTTGAAACATGCTTAAAAAATAGTTTACAATCGTGGTCGGCCTTTAAAAAAGATTTAACATGAGGGCCAAGATCTTCTTTAAAGACATTATCTCCAAGCAGCACGATACACGACGAATCTCCTACAAAAGACTCACACAATTTCAAAGCCCCAGCTATACCGTCGGGTTCATCCTGTACTTTATATGTAAATGAACAATCATATTGTTTGCCGCTTCCAAGGAGAGTCATCATCGCCCCACAGTGTTCTACCCCTGTCACAATCATTATATTTCTAACGCCTGCTTCCACGAGCTTGCGTATAGGATAGTGAATCATAGGTTCGCCCCCTAACGGAAGTAGGTGTTTATTTGTAACTTTAGTAAGAGGATACAAGCGCGTCCCCATACCGCCGGCTAAAATAATTCCCTTAATTTGTTTCACTTAAGTCTCATACCATCGAATACGGTGACCTTATACTTAGAATTTTCTTTTATAAGGAACTTAAAGAATTCTACATTATTTGCCATTTCTTTACATAAAAATGCTAGTGCTTTTGTGTCTTTGGGGAGGCACATTCCCCCGAATCCTCGAAAATTTTCATTGCAATCAAGGTAAATATCTTGAATATGCTCGCGATTAACAATTGCATCTTTTACTTTGGTATAATCTGCGCCTAATGAGGAACAAAGTTCATAAAAGCTATTTGCGAAGGTAATCAATGTAGCATTATAAACATTATTATAATACTTTGAAAGTTCTGCCTCCGTGGGAGATACCTGAATAAATTTATTTGGGAGCTTTCCGTGAGACTTTTTTACTGCTCGATAAACTGAACTCTCGTTAGTCCCTATGATACATATGTCGTGGTTCTCCACAAAATCAGAAACGGCACACCTTTCTCTCAGAAATTCGGGCACAAAACAAATTCCACCATACTTTTCATTCAGCCGTTGGGTAGTTCCGGGTTGGACCGTGGACTTGATCGCTATAATCCCCGTGTATTGAAGTTCTTCTAGAGCTTCCACCACCTCTTCAACGATTGAAGTATCACATTTTCCCGCCTCTGTTGAGGGCGTTGGTACGCAAATATAACAAATTTCAGTTTCTAGGACATCTGCTAACTCAGTATCCATGGCAATATCGTGGATTAATACCTTATGACCAATTTTTTCCATTCCATAGCGGACCGCGTTCCCAACGCATCCGCAACCTATAATACCAATATTCATCTTCTTCTCCTTACCTTAATGAAAAACAACTTTTAAAAATTCAGATTCGCCCCAGTCGCCGGCGGGCACTGCATAGACTGGCATCGGGCGCCCATTCGAACTGAACAGGTATCCGGGATGCGTGTTCGCTGCAGTACCGTGCACTGGGTGATGGGGGCGTTCGGCGTGGGGGCTTCTCCAGGGTCTGACCTCAATCAACTGATCGAGATCAGTAAAATGATCCCGAACGGCGGCGCCCTCGTTCGTAAGACGTGCGGCCTGGCCGAGGAGGGCATCGATCACCTCATCCCCAAGACCTGGGGGCAGCCCTCCCGACCGGTCGTAGGGCCTAACGGGTCTTAGCTCACCCACCTGGGTGACGGTCCCATATGACCCCAAAAATTCTACCCACCACGACAAAGGTTTTACATTGTGATGATTGGTGTGGGCCCCCGTCGTAGAGTCCTTTCCACCTACGTGCACTGAACAAATGTGCTCCTTCGACATATAAGATACATTATCGTAAAATCTCTTAATATCCTTTTCATGAATATGTTCCGTAATTTCAAAGGCAGTCGAAATATCAAAATATTTTTCAAAATCTAACTTGTCCAGCCCAAACGATACCATATCACACACCACATACCGACTCAGTGGAATCTCTATTTGATCAGTTTTTAATCCATACGTCGAGCCGTCTAGTGCATAACTATTCATGCCCTCCGCCAAAAGTAGCCGTGAAAGAAGCGCGCGAGAGGCGCCTATGTCCACGTGAGTACCTTGAGGATATTCTGCAAGGATAAAGTTTTTTGTGGGAGTTACACTGTTAATATTCGACATTGAATGATCGCCGCTAAAATTAGGAACTGCATATTCGTCTAGCGCGTCTTCCGTCTCTATCTCTTTTATCACATGACCAAAAAAGTATTTGAAAGGGTCTATTTTCCCCTTAAATTTAGTATTAAATTTTTCTTCCAACAACTTTTTCATTCTTTGTCCTAGTAGTCGTGAGCGCCTATAACAGCTACACCGTTGCCCTGGTCGGGGTCTAAATTTGTCAACAGCCTGCAATGACTATTTACTTGTCTGCCGTCTTCCAAGAGAATGGACAGTGCCTTTGTTTTAGCTACTGACGCCTTATAATATTGAGACTCATAATTGCTTGTCAGATAAGAGGTGGTTAGGGCGCGCTCAACTTGGTTTCCGCTGCCTTTAGCCTTCTCGTGGCAATCTTTAAATAATTTGGTTTTTACAAAAAGGCCAGGGAACTCGAAAAACCACTCAGACCTAAATTCCTCAAGTCTTCTGAATATCCTGTACTCATCATTGACCATTATTGTATTATCTTCCATAAATGCTAGGTCGCCGAGATTGCCGCTAGCGGCGTCGTATTGTGTGCCTCCCAGAGTCATTGATAACATTCCACAATTTCGGGCGCCTATTTTGGTTTCAAAAACTTCTTTAATATCCTCGTAACGAGGTAGGGTGGCCATCACATCATCTTCGTTGTAAAAAATCAATTCTGTATCAATAACAGAAAAAGCGCGGTCCATGCTTAAAATCCTGCTACTATGTGTATCCACTAGAACTTCCCATCCATTGTTCTTTAAATGATTAAGTAAATCATCGGGAACTGTATACCCACGAATTTGGTCGATGGAAACCACCTTTTTCTTAAATGGAAACTCTTGACTATCCATGTAATCAATTGTTTTTCTCAACCAAGCGAGCCTTCTAGGAGGAGAAATGCCCATAATGTACGCCGTAATATTCATTAGATACTAATAAAGTTTTCAAGTTCTTCATATTCTTCAACTATTTTCATAGTTGGAAAAGCTATTATATACTTGTAACCGTTTCCTTTTAACTTGTCCATAATCATTTTAGAGAAGTTCCACGCAAAAATCATGATATAATCAGGCTTCTGACCATCATTGTCTAAATGGGCTTTATTAACGATGGGAACGTGAGTTCCGGCGATAAATCTTCCCGCTCGTTCCGGGGATTCATCTACGATATATTCCACCACCTCGGGTGTAATGTCCGCTAAATTACATATCATGTTTGCCCTTCCGGAGGCGCCGTATCCACAAATCTTATGCCCTTCCTCTTTCAATTCTTGCAAGGTCTGTTTTATCGTTGAGATATGGGATCGAACGGTAGATCCAAAACCATCAAACCACTCTACTGAGGTGAGCCCTAATTCGTTCTCTTCTCGCAGCTTTTCAGAAACCTTCTCTGGGTGGTCCTCATTCGAGTTTTTTACAATCACTCGGATACTACCGGAATGAATAGGAATTTGCTCAAAATCCACAATGGTCATCCCATGTAACCTAAATAAATTGTTCAAAGAACTTAGCGAATAATAATAGATATGCTCATGATAGATATTATCATATTGAAGCTGTTCGATCAAATTTTTAACATAATGAACCTCAATCATAAAGTGGCCATTTGTCTTTAAGGATTTCTTCACGCCTCTGACTATTGACCGAATATCATCTATGTGTGCAAAACAATTATTAGAAACTACAAAATCAAATTTCGCCTCTAAATCGTATTTTTCTACTGCCTCTTCATTAAAATAATCATTAATCACGAAACAACCATGGTCTTGTGCTATTTTTGAGATATTAACTGCAGGCTCGATCCCCACAGCTTTAACCCCTATGGCCGCTAACGGCCGCAAAAGTACTCCATCATTAGACCCTATTTCCAACACAGTCTGGGGGCTAAATCGTTTTTTAATCATTTGTGCCACTGTAGCAAAATGGTTATTTAAGCCAACTGAGGACATATAGCGGTAATCTTTAAATAAGGTATCTGCGTCGATTATGCTATCTGTTTGAAGTAGGCTACATTTATCGCAGAATTGTATATTAAGATCATATTTGGTGTCTCTCCCCAACTCGTCTTGGGCTGGAAAATCCCCTGCTAGTGGGACTGCACCATACTCCATTATGGTATGAAGCTTCTCATTTCCACAAATGGCACATTGTTCTCTGTTTTTACATTTTGTCATTTTAAATCTCTACGCTCGCTGTTTTGCCGTCGTAATATTTCCTTATATTTTCTGCCTTCAGTTGGCTGGCGTGCCATGGCAAATAGAATCTCTTTTTGTAGAGCCCTGCGAACGTTTTTTTATCGCCCACATTTTGGTCGGATCCAACCTGTATAATTTTTTTATTCTCATTGTCCTCTATCCATTTAGCATGATAATTCTTTGAATTTTCATGAGCCGCTGGGCCCCAGCTCGTGCCGTTGTTTATATATGCTGTCTCGGTGCTGATATATAGCGCCAAATTGTTAACAAAAAGTTTATTTAACCAATCGGTATCTTCAAACCCATTCCTACTGTATCCTTCGTCGAAGAAACCAATTCTAGTTGTGAGTTCTTTACTAAATCCAAAAAGTCCCATCAAGTGGCTTGCTACACATGCATATCCCTCCTGGAGGTGTCGTCGAATTCTATCAATATCCTCGGTATGTACCCTAATCTTATCGCACCCAATAATTACAAACTCTGTTTCTATTTCTCGTAACGCTTGGTTCCACATTTTGACGAGGCCGCTTTTACTTTGGTTATAAATAACCCGAACTCTATCGCACTTTATATATTCCTCGTCGGGCTCGTTACTGTTATCATCTATTATCAAAATAGGATAATCACAGGCATCTAAAAAAGTTTTTATGGCCGCGTTTGCCATCCCAACTCGATTTCGGCATGGAAAAGTTATTGTAAAGTCCACTAGAGTTCCCTATTTTTTCTCATTGGTAAACGTTCAAGCTCTCGCCGCGAACAAAATGATAAGTGATACAGTCGCGTACAATATATTCTTCATATCCTGCAGTTTGCAATACGTCATGAATCAAAACATCGCCCGTAATACCCCCCTCGATAACCTTAAGTGGCCCATAGCGATCCCAGTCTTCTTTTGTCATCATCCAAGAGCACCCATCAACTCTATTAATAAGCCCTAGGGAGCAATGAATGGGGGTGGGCTTTTGCCAATATGCAAGACAATCGTCAATATCCAGAATTTCTTGTGTTATCCCCTCATTCATCTCGTCGCAAAATTTCTCAAATTCTTGAAGCTTAAAGTTCTCAAATGTGTCTCCAAAATTCTTTATATAGTGTCGGCTCTGCGGAGATCTTTCAGCGTTCTCGATTGTGTTGGCTTGAAGAATAAATTTTGATTCTCCTTGTTCTCTTAGTTTTTGCGCGGCATCATATAAAGCTACAAAGCTGTTTTTTGAAAAAAACTGATCGGACCCTCCTCGGAAGACGTACCCTTCATCAGAATGATTATATCCCAGATTCCACGACATATAAAGGTTTTGAATAAAGGTAGTATAGAATTCGCGATATTTTATTACTTTTATATCTTGGCTTTCACAATATGAATATAGTTCATCGGTGATGTGGGCGGGAATAGTGGGGTTATGATACAATATTACTATGAACTCTTTTTCGCATGCAAGCCGGTCAAAGCCGGCATATTTTTTTACGTTTTCCACATGGCCCTTAAGTAGGTTGATGTCTTTTCCAATAATCGTATAATATGTAAATTTCATTCTGTGTCTTTTCCAATCACGCTATTAATAAGGTCGCAAATGAACGTTATTTCTTCAACAGTAAGACCAGGGTGGTTTGGAACATAAAATCCCAATTTATTAATCAAAGTCGCATTAGGAAACTCACTCGGAGCCTGTGTGTTTCGATCTCTGTAGAATGGTTGGGCGTGCATTGACCCACAAATTAAAGGCCTTACCTCTATATTGTGTGCCATTAATTCTTTTACTATCTGTTTTCTTTTTGGATGTATAACAGGATATGCAAAATTAGATGTAAAGGAGTTTGTAAGAGCCTTTGGCTTCCAATAAGGATTATTTAAACATTCTTGGTAGAGCATAAAATTCTCGTTTCTTCTTCTATTAATATATTCAAGTTTTTGGATTTGATTAATCCCAATAAATGCCTGGAGATCTGTAGATCGTAGGTTCATACCCGCATAATAAAAAGTATAAAAAGCATCAAAATCTTCTACATCATATTTCTCTCGAATTTTTCTCTGGTCTGTTGAATTCCAGTCTCGATCCCAGCCGTGGCTCCGAATGCTCAGCAACAAATTATAGATCTCGTCATCATCAGTGCATACCATCCCTCCTTCAATAGTAGAGATATGGTGCCCAAAATAGGTGGAAAAGGAAGACATGATGCCAAAATTTCCAAGAAGAGTATCGTTATATTTCGTTCCCATCGACTCACAATTATCTTCTATTAGTATGACACCATATTGCTCACACAACTCTGTGATCTTTTTCATGTCCGGGGAGAACCCCAAAATTGACACCAATAAAAAGACTGCCGGCTGATGTTGAGCAAATACCTTTTCTAGACGATCTATATCTATAGAAAGGTTAGACAGATTACAATCACACAGAATTGGTTCATAATTCAATTGGATAGCTGGTGCAAGATCCGTAGCCCAACATAGGTCTGGTATAACAATTTTATTATTTTTTAATCGGCCCGATTCCAAAAGAGTGTATAACATCAACAAGTTGGCAGATGACCCTGAATTCACAAAAACGGCGTACTTCGTTCCAAGCCATTGTGCCCACAGCGACTCGTACCTCTGGGTTAGAGGACCCTTCGTCAATCTAGGATAGGTTTTTAACCACTCTATCAGCTTGTCTATATCTGTTTCATTGATGGTGTCGTTTATTAATTTTATCATTGGTGGATCTTCTCGATAAAGGTTATTAATTGAGTTGCATAATTTTTCCAAGACATGTTTTCGACTTGTCTTCTTCTCTGTAAGGGGGGAGATTCGATCTGCTTAAATATTTTATGTAGAGCTTCCACATCGTTAGGTGGAAACACATAATCGGCCTTAAACTCATAATTTACAAATCCTACATCTGCGCCAATGACCGGGATGCCCGAACTCAAAGCTTCCTGCATACTCATAGGGCCGGCGGTCCAAAGTCCAGGAATTAATAGGTAATCTATCTGCCTATAAAAATCTGGATATATGTCATAGTCAACATCAGAGTAGAACCCCACACCAATCTTATTTTTTTGAGCAATGGGCCAAATCCCATCTTGCCAACCATCTCCTAAAAAATAAAATTCAAAATTTTCTAATTTATGCGTCTTAAAAAGATTCTCCATAAAAAACTGTCCATATCCTTCATATCCCCCTCGCGAGACAATTCCAATTTTTATTTTTTTCATCGGAAATGTCGCACCAGTTTCTCCTGGGACAATCGTGGTTAACTTCTCCTTGGGAAATCCCAAGTCTGTTAACATATCAGTATATCTTTTATTCATGCTAACAATACCCTCAAGGTTCTCAAAAGCCTTTCTAGATTGTAACAACGAGAGCGCCCATTCTGGACTATTTTCGTGGGCATGTGTAAAGTATGCAATATCGCATTTAGTTTTCTGGCCATAAAAACAATTTTGTAGATCAACATAATAATTCACATCAGCAGACGGGTCTGCTGCGGCGGATACCCTAATGGCGACGTCCTCTCTATCATTGCCTCTCTGGACTCTTTCAGCAATTTTTTGCAGAATCCAGCCGCTTGTGACAGTCACAATGTTGATTTTCACCTATCTAAAATCCTTAAATCGTTTTCAACCATTCGTGACACAATCTCCTTAAAAGAAATTTTTGGCTCCCAATTAAATTTCTCTTTTGCTTTGGAGTAATCTCCACACAAGGTGTCAACCTCGGCAGGCCGGAAAAACTCTGATTTTTGAACTACGTGGTTTGACCAATCCTCAATCCCAATCTTTCTAAAAGCCTCGTCTAAAAAGTCTCTAATTGAATAATCTCTGCCAGTAGCTATAACGTAATCATCTGGCTCAGGCTGCTGCAGCATCGCCCACATTGCTTCAACAAAATCAGGTGCATATCCCCAATCCCGACGAGCTTCAAGATTTCCTAGCTCAATATTATTTGCTAATCCTAACTTTATACGAGCGACTCCGTCTGAAATCTTTCTAGTAACAAACTCGTGGCCGCGGCGCTCAGACTCATGATTAAACAATATTCCATTTGTGGCGAATATTCCATAAGACTCCCTATAATTTTTGGTTATATAATAGCTGTACACTTTGGCTGCGCCATAAGGTGATCTGGGGTTAAACGGTGTAGTTTCCTTTGCTGGATTTTCTATCATCTGGCCAAACATTTCAGAGGAGCAAGCTTGATATATTTTGATATCCTTCCGGCTCTCTCGAATTGCCTCTAGCATTCGCAACGTCCCCAAGCCAGTTACATCCCCCGTTTGTTCCGGTGTATTCCAACTCTCAGCAACAAACGATTGAGCTGCCAAATTATATATTTCATGAGGATCACTAACTCGTATAGACCGTATAAGAGAGTTTTGATCTGTTAGGTCTCCGACTATAAAATTTATTTTTCCTTCAAGGTGCGCTGTGTTTTGTCGATTCTTTGTAGATGATCTTCTTTCTAGTCCGAATATTTCATAGTTTTTATCCAACAGAAAATCGGCTAAATGGCTTCCATCCATCCCGTTAATACCCGTAATAAGTGCTCTTTTCTTCTCCATCTATTCTTTCCTCGTAAGATATATCTCTCGAATTTTTTGTTTATGTTGTGGATCATCCCGATCTGTTGCTATAAACCATTCTGGTAAATATGCTTCATCCAGGACCTCCGTCTCTAGTGTTTCTTCGTCCAGTATTCTTTCTAGGGCCCATCCAGTCTGGCCAAAAGATTTATAGTTATCATACTTTGATATAATTTGATAATCGGTTGCAAACCCGCGGTGAACCAGATTACAATCCACCCGAGCTACCGTCTCGATTCCCATAGGAACTGGACTTTTATGAAGACCTGGGTATGTATTAATACTCAGTTTTTTATTGTTCCTCCACAAAGAAACTCGGCCAGAGTCGTGACTACTATGATATTCATCATCCACTCGATAATGAATATCCGACCTCCATAAATTATAGTGCCCAAAAGCTATTCCATCTATCTCTTGTTCTGCCGCATTCTCACATATTTCGTAAAATAATTTAAAATCATCTTTAAGATAGCGACCATCTAGTAGGTAATCACCATCCATCCAGAAAATCCAGTCAGCGTCCGGATGCTCTAGTAATAATTTATTTAAAAGGACGGCTTTACAAGTATTTTCATGTATAAAGTTATTAACTGGTGATTCTATTACCACACATTTATCATTTTGCTTGTATGCCTCTTGACTACCGTCGTCAGAATTTTGATCAAAAATATATATATACTCACACATATCCATACACCTTAACCAGTTTAATAAATTCCCATTTGAAAGCTCATTCCTGAGCTGAGAAAAACCTATAATTTTCATAGTGTCTCTCGCAAAATACTTATTACCTTCTCCGAGGTTGTGCCGTCGCCGAGCCACGTAGAGGCAGAATCCTCTCGACGCGTTGCCCACTCAATCGCAGTATCATAAGCCGATGAACTCTCTAGATCTAGAAGAATACTACAATTATTCTCCATCGATTCGGGCCTTTCCGTATAGTCGCGCGGCACAACAACGGGTATTTTTAGGAGAGCCGGCTCCTCTTGGGCGGTGCCGCTATCACTTATTATAAACAATGAATTCTGCATAAACCTGATAAACTCAGTGTAACCCATTAGATCGATTATTTTAATAGGTCCCGTGTCAAGATTGTAATTTTTTATTGCATTCATTGTTCTTCCAAAATTCAACATTTTGATAGGTACATTAGTTTTTTCTGTACAACGAATAGCAAATTCAATAATTGCTCTCATTCTATCTTTAGAATTAAAATTTTCAGGCCTATGAATATCGAGAAGGATGTGACTATTGGCGCCGTCATAATCTAGATCCGCTATTTTTGAGAGGGGCTCTATAATTGTGTTACCAACCACAAAAATCCTATTTTCAGAAATACCCTCTTTTAGGGCTTTTATTTTATAGTTCTCATGATAAACGAAAAGGTAGTTACTTACGTGATCGCAAACTTTTCGATTTATCTCCTCTAACATTCTTTCGTCATAACTTCTCATACCCGCCTCGATATGTCCAATTTTATATCCCTCTTTACGTAAAGGTACGGATGCCAAAACTGAATTGCTGTCTCCTAAAAATAAAATTACATCGGGCTTTATCTCTTGCTCTTTAAGCAAATTTATTATTTTTGGGCCGAGAGTTGCTTGCTGCTCATAGTGCTTTTTATTGGCAGATCCAATGTTAAGATTAAAGTCGGGGCGCCGGATTTCTAGGTCGCGGAAGAAAACATTCGACAAGAGGTCATCGTAATGTTGGCCCGTATGAATTAAAATATGATTGCACCAGCTTGAATTATCGAGCTTTTTAAATATCTCCGACATTCTGATGAAGTCGGGTCTTATCCCTGTAACTGTAACAATTGTTTTCATCTCTTTTTACAGATTTCTAATGCCCGTAATTAGATCTTTAACTTTTTCGTTGGCTCCCCTCACACACGCTGGGTCCAAAACTGTGAGACAATCTTTGTGCAACCTATGGGCCCCCAAAGGTTCGGGAGTCACCCAAACATCTGTCATCGCCCCCATTTTTACTCCCATTATATAATCTTCTCCAGGAATTAACTCATATTGGCCACAGATCTTCTTAAGTTGAAGATCAAACATAAAACAAACCCCCGTTATACAATAATGCGCCGAGATATCTAAAAATTCCTTTAGTATTCCAACTTCAGTGTTAGGAAATAGTTTTCTGTACATTCTTTTATCAAAATCAGAATCTGCGAACTCATCAAAAGCCGAAAAAGCAAACTTACAATTACCACCTTTTTCTAATATGCCAACTAACGTATCTAAAAAATTAGTATATTTTTTATCATCGGCCGCGGCCCATACCCCATATTTTCCTTTAGCTATTTCAAATCCAAGATTAAGTGCGCTGCCGGTGCCTCCGTTTTCTTTACGGAGAAGCTTGATCCTTTTATCATCTTCCAGATAGGATTGAACTATTTCTACACTTCTATCGATAGATCCATCATCAACGACGATCAGTTCAAAATCTTTATAGGATTGGCTTAAAATATCTTCTATTGCTTCTCCTAAATATTTTTCCCCGTTATAGACAGGCATTATCACACTCACTAAAGGAGTCATTGCAATAATAATTCTTTCAGTTTTGTAAAACTTTCGTTCTCCGTAAATGGAATTTCAAAACCAAGCTGTTCGTTGATTACATCCCTCAATATAGTCATATTATTAAATTCAGTATAGCGATTATCATTGTGCCACACTGTTGAGTTTTCATTAAAATGTATTACATATCCGTGCTTTTTCAAATCCCAACTAAACTGTATGTCTTCTGGTACTTGATTTTTGCGATCGGCGTGAACTAGCTTCTCTTCATTCCACTTTACTTTTTCCCACACATGACGTCGAACCAGGAAAAATCCAGATGTTTGATATAAATTTGGATTTCCTTCTGATTCATCATAACCTGCTAATTTGTGCGGATTAAGTGTGGCCCTGTCCCAGTGGCGCGAGCCGTCCGGGTTGAGGAGCACGTTTCCTAATACGTTCCATCCCTGATCAGCAGAATAATCAACTAAATTAGTAAGCCAGTCTGGGTCTAAAACTATGTCATCGTCGCACCACACCATAACATCATATTTTGAGTTTGCGGCGGCGCGGTTTCGGAGCGCAGCAACTTTTCCTTGATGAGCGTCTTCCGTTGCCTCAACGAATACTATTCTTTCATCGGTAGCGCGTCTGTAATTAGAAACGTCGCCACAGATTATTATTTCATATGGCACTTTGTTGTTGTTTTGATTTAAAATACTTTGGAGTGTTAACTTTGTCTTTTCTGGTCTAAGCCCATTTGTTGGTATACAGAAAGACAGGCCGCCTATTTCTTCAGGTTCTAAGCTAACTTTTCCTATAACCGAATCTACAAATTGCTTATACATTTTCTCTTGGGTAAAGGTGTTTAAAATATGACTTTGCAGGGCGGCGGCCTCGTTTCTATAATGAACCTCTTTATCAAGACAATCATTTAGTGCTCTTTTAAATGATTTCTCTCTAGCAAAAGCCCACATAGAATCTTCCTGAATAACCCCAGGCCAGACGGCCTCTTTCTGGATTTGTTTCACATCATAATCAACTTTTATAATTCTGGGTATTAGTTTATTCTTTTTATTTGGCTTACAAATAAAATCAAGTTGGCCACTCCACGCAGTCGTGATTAGGGGAAGGCCGTTATGTGCGGCCTCGAATAGAGGTAAACCAAAACCTTCGCCATGGCCAATATTAATGAGCGCTTTCATGGTAGGGTGAGTATAAAGCCACGTAAGACCGCTGGCCGGAACTTCTCCGTGCAGGAGATATATTTTACACTGTTTATCTTGATAAGGTTGCAAAAGTATCTCTAGTCGTCGCGATGTAATTTCTCGATCGATAAGACTGTCAGCTGCAGTATTTGTCTTTAGTATTAACCCAACATCCCCGTTATCTTTAAAGGTCTCTACAAACCATCTAATTGTATTTTCTAGATTTTTTCGGGGGCCCCATTGAGATACCACCAAAAAATTGGTATTTGTGGTAAGATTAAAATCAAGTTCTTGAGGCTCGAAAGGTCGCACGGGATAGTTTACGACATCAACCGGAACTTGTAGACCCCAACCCTTTATATCATTTCCGTTTCCATCTTTTACATCATATTTTGTTTGTTCAAATACTTTTTTTGAATGATTGGATACAACAATAACTTTATTCATCGTCTCATTTGCTTTTTGAATCCATTCGGGTGCTACTTTGGTTGTCTCGATGCCGGCCGTATAGCCAATATTTATCGGGGCTACTTTTTCAAACTCATTGGGTACTGTGATTTGTAACGAGATATCAAAAGTGCCCCCTTGTTGTACGTGCATTTGAGTTTTAAGGAGCGTCTCCTTTATAAATTTTATTTCTTCATTTATTTCAGTAGACTGGCCCGTCTGTCCCCATGCAAGATTTATAAGATAAACATCAAATAAATCTTCTCGACTCCTTAAAGCGCGGAGCGCAAAGCGCGACTGTTCGCCATATCCTGACCTAGATAATACAGGTCCTTTGACTAAAATCTTTTTTCTCATTTAGTATGTCCTAACTTCATATGAACAATAATTGCTTCTATCATCCCACGAACCACATTCCTCATAAACTTTTGTAAATAATTCATCCCATCGTTGGGTAAAGTCCTCAAAATTAAATTGTTTTTGAGTCCAATCTCTGCCCATAAGGCCGAGTTCATTTCTTTTCTCATCACCCATCTCATAAAGTTTTGTTAAGGCGTCCAAAAAATCCTCTTTATTCAATCGATCTTCATAAATATATGGTACTGATTGAGATCCAATAATAGCCTTGGACGAAGGCTGTAGACCAATGCCAAACCAGTCTTCACCGTCTGTCACCTGATCTTGCAATCCTCCTGTCATATTAACTAATATGGGTGTTCCGGACGAAAGAGATTCCAATGTTGCGAGTCCAAAGCCCTCCGCATCAGAAACATTAATGGTTAAATCGGCCATATTATAGACCATGGCTAAATCATGGGGCCCGACTTTTTGTGTAGAAAAAAGAACTTCACCATTTATTAGCCCTAGTTCTTGAATAATTGCTTCTAAATCTTGGCCATGTTGATCTTTTACGTCCGTATGCATGATCAAGGTTGCTTTATCGTGTCCTACGCGGTCTAGGAATTCTTTGAACCACCAAATGAGGGTCCCCGATTGTTTGCGGCGAGCGTTCCTATTGTTCCAGAAACAAACAAATTTTCCTTGTAGGCCTCTCTCTGCTTTAAGCTTGGCAGACATTTCCATACCAGCAGGCTTAAATATTTCATCGTCTACTGCATGTGGTATGTAAGAAGACGCAACCTCCGGCGCTACTGTTTGCACGATATCGTGGGTTACCTTAGAAATACACGCCACATGATCGTTTGAAAGGTAGAATGGCCGGTTAAATTGAGGATAGGGATAATTATCCCAAACATGATAATAAACCATCGGCATATGGGCCCGAATCTCGTTTTCTATTGACCACAACCACCCATAAAATCTTGGATCGGTCATAAACCACAGAATATCTGGTTTTTGCTGATATATCAGGGCACGGACCATATCTGGATTACCATACCCATCGACTGGCCATATAATCCAGTCTTCTCCCCATTCTTCAGTTTTTTGCGGCTTGTGTTCCGCATGTTTAACTGCGCCCCCGAAAGAAATAAATTGATATTTACCAGTTTTAAGCATTCCTTCGATAACGTATTTAGTTTGGGTTCCAACACCACTTGGAGATAGTGGATGGTCACCAATGGTGAAAATTTTAATTTTTTCGGACATTTAATTTCCTAACGACAATGTTTGGTGTTCAGTAACTTACAGGGATACGGCTTATGACAATTCAGCCGATTCTTGATGCTAAATCTTTTAGTGATATTATAGATTGCTTGATAGAGAAGTTTAAGAGCATTTTCAGTTTTTTTCTGACCACTCGTTACTCTAAATATCTCTACATGGTCTTTTTTGGCTGTTCTTTTCAATAAAGCAAAGTGGGTTTCCACGTTTTTTGGGTCAATTTTATGCTTTTGACAGAAAAAATGCTTGTATAGAGTTAGCTGATATGTAACGAGCTTTTCAGCTTTCTTTCGTGAGTCCCAACCCCAGGAGCAAGTCTTCCAGTCAAATAGGTGATACATGTCGCCTACCTTTACGACTGCGTCAACAAACCCCTTAAAGTTAATATTGAAATCTTCTATAGGAACATACAACATTTCCTCAGAGGAAAAAACTTCATAGTCACCAAAATATTCTTCCAGGGCCGGCTCAACCTCGGCTAAAATTGCAGGTCCAGCTGTCTTCATTTGTTGAACATTGGACCCATTAAACTCGATATTTTTTTCTAGGAGTTCCTGCAGCCTTTTAGCAAAGCCGAGCTGGAATACCTCTCCTTCGTTGATATCTTCTTTTAGGAGCTTCTTTTCACATACATCATGTATGGCACTTCCAAAGGCTGTGTATTCATTGCCCTCGAAGGGAGCTACCCTTTCAATCCAAGCTTTTTTGTGGTAATGCGGGCATTGCGCCCAGTCTTTCAATTCAGAATATGATATGTGTTCACGCTTCGTCGTCATTAATTATTTCTTCAATCTTTCTATACAGAACTGGCGAGATATCTCTCACCGTTCGTGGATCATCGAGAAAATACTTCTCAAATCCGTTTGCAAAATACTCTTGGATGGATGTGGCGCCGTACGGTGATACAAATAATCCCATTGTCAGGGATAGGAGAGTGGGGTATCCCACCTCGTGGGCCAAAAACTCATCAAACTTCTGGTTGTACTCAGAAAAATTATAGAGAAGCGGATTAATTTTATAGCCCTGCGCTTCTAGCAGCGACCGTAGGCGCATGCGCTTGCCCTTAAATTCTTGTACCAAAGCTTCATCATAAATGTTCCAACCATAGGATGATTCAAGCGAGTGTGCTGTCTCGTGCACAAAATTTTCTAACATATCAAAATTGGTAGGTTCTTTGGCAGTCATATAAATAGCATCATTACTAAAAACTGCATTTTTATCTGCGCCATCCTTAAAATCGATTATATAAATAACTTCTATATTTTTGAGTAATATTTTAGGAATCAATTCTTCCACTTCGTTACAAAATTGAGGAATATCAATATTTTCATTGAGACCCTCCATTACAAATAGAGGAATATTGTATACGTAATATTCACGAGGCTGGGACATTACGATTTATTCACGTTCTCAATATCATCCAAGGCCTGCTGGTAACCGCGAAGAAAATTTTCTTCGGCAACAACCAATAAAAATTCAGGAAATTCTGTGGCAAAAATTTCAATTGCCATTTGCATGGTTACGTTGCCATCTTCGGATTCTATCCTCTCTCCTATATAATTTACCACCATGTCTTTTAACGGTGTGGTGGCGTTCACCGGCAACACTAAGTTGGGGTTTTCTACTTCCATATTATCCTCATAAATTCTGTGCGGCAAATGTGGCCACTTTCGATCTTTCTCCTTTGTGAAGAGTGACATGTGAGGCAAGCTCAAATTTTTTGAACTTTTCGACGGCATGTGTTAAACCATTAGATACCGCGTCAATATAAACATTATCAATCTGCTCTATATCTCCTGTTAACACAATTTTTGTTCCTTCACCCACTCTTGTTATTATAGTCTTTAATTCGTGAATTGTCAAGTTTTGTGCCTCATCAATTATAATGAAGGCATTTGAAATCGAGCGCCCACGGATATAAGTCAGTGCTTCTATCTCTATTGTACCCTTTTGTCGATAAATGTCAAGTGTAATTTTATCATTTCCCATTAAAAATTGGAGATTATCTTGGATCGGCATCAGCCATGGCGACATCTTCTCTTCCAGGGTTCCCGGGAGGAAGCCAATGTCCTTTCCAAGCGGCTGTACGGGCCGTGAGACGATTACACGGGTGTACACTTGTGTCACCTCGTCTATGGTCTGCTCTAGGCCAGCAGCGATGGCACAGATCGTCTTACCGCTACCTGCTTTGCCAATGGCGGTCACGATTTGCACCGCAGGGTCCATCAGAGCATCCATAAGAAATTGTTGTTCTTTGTTCCGTGGCTTAATCCCCCAAATCTTCTGGCTTTTTATCAATTGCTGGATAGGCATTAAATCACTTGTGTATCGTCCAAGCGCTGTTTTCTTTTCGTTAGCATTAGAAACCATCATAACATATTGATTGGGGTGGAGGCCCTTGTTTTCTAGATATACGCTTTGCCTTTCATAAAACCTATCGATCGTTTGATCATCTACTAAAACGGTCGTACAGCCTTCATATATATTTTCACTATCATCAACTACTTGATTATTTTGAAAGTCTTCTGAAACAAGACCTACCGCATCAGCAATTACGCGCATATTTATATCCCGCGAAACGAGAATAACTTTGCGACTACTTTCGCGCTGTGCTTTAAGAGCAGTAGCGATAATCAAATGATCAGGGATTTTAATATCTAAATCGCACGGTAGATCTTCCGGGAGGATCCCCGCTGAACTAATCGATTTAACAATTCCGAGCCCCTTGCGTATACGCACGCCTTTGCCGAGCGACCCGGTGCTACGTAGATCATCCCAAATTCGAATAATTTTTCGTGCTTGGGCTCCTACAGCATCTTGACGTTTTTTGTGCTTATCTATTTCCTCAAAAACCTTAAGAGGAACATGAATATCATTGTTTTTAAATGCGTAAATGCTTTCAGCATTTGTTAAATAAACACTTGTATCTAAGACATACGTTTTTTTACGGCTCATAGAGTCTCTTTGTCTTTATTAAATAGATTCTGTTTTAATATTTTCTCTTTATTGGAAAATCTCCACCGACTACAACCTCGACTTTAGTCGGTGTAACATCTACCCCCTCAAATTCTGTTGGCAATATAGATACCATTCCGGAAGAACCCACTAAATCGGAGGAACTTTGTACTTTGCCGCCGCCCACACCCCAGAGCATTTCAATTCCCAAAGCTTCACATATATCCATTTCAGGAGTGTTGCTTGTTTTTCTATCGCCTCCATTTGCAAAATAATCTGGTTGCATACGGTTCAGGGCCTCACAGACACTATCATCCGAGTCAATAACATAAGTGGCTCTGTCCACACACGCAAAACCTTCTATAATTTCACATCTTTCTTTAAATGGCATAAAAATATAGCCCTTTTTGCGCATAAGCCATTCGTCGGAATTTATAATAACAATAACTTTTCCAAATTGAGATGCCTCTTCCATCATTCGAAGATGCCCAATGTGAACTGGGTCAAATCCTCCTGAAACACAGATAGTGGTATAAGGAGTTGGTCTAGGCTTGCTCGAAGGGGGGTTCTTTTTCATATTGTCTTCCTTTTTAAATAGTTCTTTCTATAGATATTATATTCTCTTTATTCTGAATGGGGTTCATACAAGTCCGCCGTTGGAAGGCGGTTATCAGGAATAAGATCCTCAGCGATTCTATCACTTGTATATATAACTATCACATATAGGCCTTCCCATTCAGATGGAATTTTTTCTCTGATTATGTGGGCTGCTTTTTTATTTTCAGCTTCGACGCGAAGAGACATTCCTAAGCCGCTACTCCTAATAGTATAAGTATATTCAGAACCAAACTCTAGGGCCGCCTTAATTTTTAACGTATCCTCATCAAATTCGGCCACTTAATCCTTCTTTCTTTTTCAATTTAAATATTTAGTAGAATTTTCATATTGTCTTATGGTTTCATAAAGCAGCAAATTTGCAGCCTGTGATGTATTCAAACAATACCCCACTCCTGGCATCTCTATATAAATTAGATCCGAATTCGCCATTATTTCAGGGGGAACTCCGGTTTGTTCGTTGCCCACCACCAAGCACACACTGCGATCAAAATTGAAATTATAAGTAGAAAGGGGTTTTGCGCCTTCCACCAATTCCGCAGTGATGACTTGAATGCCATGATCTTTTGCATGGTCCAAGAAATCTTGTGGTGTCGTAAATTGTATAATTTCCACATAATCGATAAGACTTCCAGATGATGCTTTTATCTGACTACGCTCGGGAACGTGTCCAACCACGTAAAGCCGTTCTGCACCAAAGCAAGCAGCACTCCTAATAAGATAACCAAGATTGTCGTCGACACGAAAATTAATAGCGCATAGACTAATCGGATATTTTTTGGCAGTTTGAAGTTTGCGATCATAACGTTGTCGTCGGGTTTCCTCTCTCACTTTTTGCGGCGCCTTTTGTTAAGTTTCTTTTTGCGGCGCTTCTTCTCTTGGCGGCGCTTGATTGCTTCCTCTTCTGCGGCTAGCCTAGGATCTGTGCGTATCTTCACCGCATAGAACCGATTATTAACATGGCCTTGATGATGAACTTTAGCCTGAAGGTTTTCTTCTGCTAATAACTCATTTCTCTTACTATCTGCTTCCTCAAATGTTGGAAATCTTCCAACAACTTTCCACGGTAGGCCCTCGCCGAGCGTCTCGGTTGCTTTTTTTTCAATCATTACTTCTTTTTACCTTTCTTTCCGCCCTTGCTTCCTTTTCGACGCGATAGACGCTTTCTTTTTCCAAATTTACGGCGCCCTTTGCCATGGCCGTTTCCTCGATGTTGGAATGCTAATATTTTCATCTTGTTTCCTTCCATAAATATGTAGCCTTCTCTGGCCAATGCTTACTCTCCGCGGAGTCTACTGTTTGTACTTTATATATTGTAATTGATTTGTCAACCACAAGTCCAACGAATTTTTTGGGTTTATTTAAAAAACTTCGTTTAGCAAAATCAACACATATAACTAAATCACCTATTTTTGCTGCTTTTTTAATCCGTCTGTATCCCATCCGCCTTGAGCCCATTTTTCATTCATCACATGATTTATGCGGTTAAAATGTAAGAAGCCTAAGGCATGCCCTAATTCGTGTTCTAGGACTGTCTCTCGTATATCTGTTCTTAAATAGATGGTTGCCCATCCTATTTCATTTGTTTGGTTGTCAACAAAAAAATGAGTCTGTGCTAGCGCTTCAGGATCAATCTCGACGGCGGCCGTCACAAAATGAATTATGATATATCCTGTTGGTGCTTTTTGGCTACATATAGTTTTATCTGCGTGTCGTTTATAGCGAGTGCTAACAAACTTGTATCCTAAGTTTTCCCAAAAAGTAGCTGCGCTCCGCACTTGAACATCACTTACTGGAGCTAGGTCACAGACTATTATAGTAGGAGTCCTGTGCCAATACCCGGCCTGAGGCGGGATCCCATGTATAGCTGGAGTACGTTTGAAATTTGAAGTGTAATCACTTGCTGTTGCTGGCTCCGCCAACAAACAGACTGACCACGAAATTAAAATACCATAAATAAGCGTACAGATTATTAGTCTTAAGGTATCGTTCATATTTTATTAATTAAAATATCCTCTCTTATGATAAATAGAGCCTGAGACTCTATTTGATTCTACCATATCTTCAACAAAAAGTGTAAGAACTTTATCTTTTTCATTCTCTGGGCGCCAAATAATTTGTAACATATTGATGGAGTCGTCCCAAATCCAGTCAAATTCATTTCCAAGATTTCTTTCATATGTTTCATAACAGTTATAAGTATATTGGGTCATTGAGGCAATAAGATTGTCGTGGAGATCAAGACCCGTATTTAGGGTAACATTGCGGCCGCAGATAGAAAAGAATTGTTCTCCGTCTAAATCTTCTTCCACAGCTAAACTGATATATCCAGAAATCAGCTCAGTTTCTACTGTCTCTGTACAGAAAAAAATAGTAGGAGTTATCAGCTCTTGACTGCTCCACCAACAATCCATAGTAAAATATAATTCACCATAATCCTGAATCCTAATATCTTCTTCACTTAAAGAGTTTGTACAGGAGCAGCAAAGTATCAATAAAACTATTGATATATTTCGAGCTCTAGTGCTTATGTTGACTATCATTATCTTTATAATATATAATATATTTGTATATGTCAAGTAAATTTTTATATTTGGTGGAGGTGCGCGGAATCGAACCGCGGTCCTGAGATTACCATTTCAGGTTTTAATCTCAGTCGAAACCCAAACCACCCCCAATTAGTCCTTGACAAATGCCTCAGAATAAGTTATTCTAAGTCAATGTCGTATTCTTCTCTTATCTTATATTTTCTTTTTAAAGATTTAAATGTTTGTTCACTAATTCCTAATATTCTACAAGCTTCTTTATTAGTATCAGCAATACTAATGACAGCATTATACAGCGCTTCTTTAACAATGTCAACTGTATTTGACCACAGATTAAAACCATATAGTTTTCCATTGGTTAAACGACTAGCACATTCTAGTTTAAGGCCTATAATTTCCTCTAGAGTTAATGCTGAAAGCATTATTTCAAATGCTTCATTAGATTTTTCTTCTTTTCTCAATTTTCGCGAGAAGGATAAATCATTACAAAAACCTTGGGAAGCTGACTTCCTTGCTTTCATTTATAATAAATTTTCGATAATATCTTCTATGTTTAAGTGCTTCAATATTTCTTGCAACTCAAATTCTGGTATTGCGGTGTCCTCACCAGGATCCTCTCCCTCAACACCGGTTTGTGCCTCAACGGATTCTGGAGGAGCACTAACATTCGTTTGCAGTTCTCCCTCATATTTGTCAAAATATAAGGACAAATTCTTAATGAGGTATTCCTCGAAGAGTGTAATATCTTCTGGATTATCCAGATCGTCAAAAGCAGTTAATATAACTTTTTCTATGTTCTGGAAATCTGTAAACGCTCTGTTGCGCCCTGTTTTGTCTTCACCATTGAGACCGAAGTCCTCTCTTTCGTCTACCTCAACTTCTGCCGGTTCTTCTTCGTCGACGTTGATAAAATCCGGATCGTCTTCTGGGCGATCACCAATTTCGATATCGATATCCTCAGTAATCTCAACATCTTCGCCAGCGCCTTTTCTTAGTTCCTCAGGTGCTAAAGACTTTTTAACAGCACTTAAAATATGGTTACGGTATGAATTACGCTGTTGTAGGTCGGTAGTTAAAGATTTATACCCGGTCTCTAAGACTGAGAGCAGATTTGAGTTTTTTAAGAGATCTTCTAGGGCATTAATACCAGTACTATCATGTTTTGCAACAGCTGCAACCGCACTTTGTGCCTCTTTCAAAATGCTACTGATTATTAAACGTAGCTTTTTTTCATTCTTGTGTTCTTGTACACTTTTTTTATTGCGTTTCTTATTAACAATCCGAATAGCCTTACGTACGCTCTCGCGGAGTTGCATCTCTTCTGCAAGTTCTTGTCGATTAATCATTTTCAACCCACCGTTATACCTAGTAAATAGTCTATTACTTCGGTTACCATCTCTTCTTCATCAAGGAAATTCTTTGGATGTCTTTTCTTTTTCTTTTCAGAACCCGAAACATCAGGCTCTCTGCCAGCATATCCCGCTACAGCACCACCCCCCATAGCCGACATTTCTTGTAGGTTGAGATTATTTTGTAACATATCATATATATCTTGATTAAACCAACCCATAACTTCTTCAAAAGTTTCTGGGTCAGACTTTGCTAAGGCTTTTCGAAGAGTTGTGCCGCTCATTTCACCAATCCCTGGTATATCAATTTCAGCATGGGGGGCGACTTTTATTCTCCAATCATATCCGTCTTTGGTTACTCCGCTCGTTTTCTGAAAGCGAGGATTTGACGCCATATCTTTAGCACCAACAAAATATACCATTTCTACGGTGCCGGGTTCATATTGATGAGATAGCTCAACGGCATCATAGGGATTTTTTACTTTAATAATCTGGTTTTCTGGCACACCATGCATTAGCATTATATCTTTCTTTTGTTCAAAATTTAATGGTGATTTCGGCAATGCGACCTTATTGGATGTTGCAACATAAGTATCATCTATACCTTGTTCCGTTGCTATTTGTTGATAAGTTTGAAAATGGTGTCTGCCCATGGGTTGGAACCGCCCCGGATAGACAGCAATAACACGTTTCGATTCTTCCTCCGGAGCTAATCTTCCCCGGGGCTGATAACCTGTTCTGCGCCAGTCTGGATTATAGCGCGCCTCCACCAGCGGAATTTCTTCATATATTAAACCCTTAGCCCAGTTTAGAGAATGCTGAGTGACCTCCGGAAGCAGATGAGAGCGTTCTCCGTGGGTTGAAGCCAATCCTTGAACAATAAAATCACCAGTCAATTTAACTAAGAAATCTTCCATTCCTCTCAATACGACTCCCTCATGACCCCCGACGGACCCCGCCTTGCTATGAAGCGCATTTTTAACGGCTTGTCCCAACAACCGCGTCCCGTGATACATCAGCGCGCCATTAATGGCATCTGTTACATCCTCTTTGGAAGCAAGATACTCACTTAAAGGAATGCCTCCTTCCTCCGCACTGCGTAAAACTGCCATATAAACATCTTTACTCAAAGCTCCCACACTTTTACCATCAGCTCGTGTAACTTTTTTATTTTGAGGGTGCTCAACCATCTGGAGCCATGTTCCGAGAGGGTTCGTTTCCCTCCCCCCCGGCGTAATTTGAATTGAAACGGGGGTGTCTAAAACTTTATCTAAGTCTAGATCAGTGTCAGGATCAAATTCCACTGGAACATCCCCGTAAACTTCGAAGCCGGCTTTGGCGGCTATTGGTTGAACCTTTTTAATGAGGCTAGCTAACGCATCTTTGTTATAAGGTATTTCAATTCCGGAGCCCCGTACGGGTTTGTCAGTTTTGGGATCTATGGGACGCTCTAGCCCGGGCCTATCCATTGAGGTTCCCTCGCGCTTACGCCACTCTTGAGCGCTTTTTTCATAAAATTGATTTATACTGTGAATAGCTAAAATATTTTGCTCGTATTCTTGTACATTTGATTGTCCTTCAATATACTCCGTATTGAAATATTTTGTAGGATCATCCCACATTCCTAATTCCTTTAGTTCGGACTTAATGAGGGGAAGGGATTTATCAAATATTTGTAAAAGCTTCACAATAGCCTGCGTCATACCATGTTCAGTACCCCACTTCTCAAGAGCAGATTCAGCATTAAATCCGATAACAGATCCAATCTCGCTGGTTCCCCGGTCCATACGAAACTCTTTCTTGCCATCCTCGGTGGTAATAAGTTTAAAACTAGTGTTGATCCCGTCCCACTTAACACTACCAGAAATCTCTTGATTTTGTAGACGCAAGACAGCATCGTTGATATAGTCAATCAGATCTTGTCCGGTTTTAACTCTATCTACATCAAAAGGGTGTGCCATATGGCCCGGGGTGCCCATAAATTTACTCCTTATTTTCTTCTAAAACCTGAACGTGTTCCTCAAGCACAGTAACGCGTTCCTGCAGCCGCCGCATATGCCGCCTGACTTCTTTAAGGTTTGCCCTCGCTACCTCAATTCTGCGCTCATCGGTACGCGACCGCGGCGTAATGGCTTGAAGTACCTCGGATATGGACTGAATATAACTCGCGACACTTGGGGACTTTACTTCCCCAAGCAAAAATTCACGAGTTATACGACGAAAATCCATTGGCTCTATTTCTTAGATTTAGAGCTAGACTTTCGAGCACGTGGCGCCCGTTTTGGCTTTGGGTCCACAGCTACGGAAGCTTTTGCAGCCTCGCGCGAAGCCTCCTCGGCCAGTACTCGTGCTTCTTCCGCAGCGACCTGTTCTGCCTGGAGCCGGGCTGCCTCTTCAGCTGCCCTTTGTGCTTCCAATCGTCTTCTTTTAATATGTGGTGCTACCATTTTATTCACCTTCCTTTTTAATTCTCTCGATAATTCGTCGAGTGATTTGTTTTGCTTCTCGGGCTGAGATTTTGCCTTCTTTGAATTGCCCGGCAAATGCTTTTCTCCACCTACGTCGAGCCGTTCCGAGACCAACTTGGTGGCCACCAGCGTGAGGCTGTCGCGGATCGCGCCTATCATCGGGGTGCTCGGCCGTGGGATCCCAATCCACAGCTGATCTCACCGTATCCGGAGAAAGGCCCAGCTTTAGAGCCTGATCAGCAGTCATG